>JAEAMF010000235.1_pt1 | contig 87898 bp, 87 predicted proteins | sample 8958721 | NCBI WGS metagenome assembly JAEAMF01 (sample SAMN16933255, study PRJNA681124) | bioreactor sludge metagenome | isolation source: anaerobic bioreactor treating anionic surfactant - SDBS | place: India: Bengaluru | collected 2019-02-28
TACGTCGTCTTGGCCTTTTTGGCCATCTCGGCCTTGCTCTTGCGCTTGATGTCGGCCGCGTGCGCCTTCTTGTAGCTCTGGATGTCCTTGAAGCGCCCCTTGGCGTCGCGCACGGCGTAGAGCTTCTTCCCCTTCGAGCTTCTCATGACGGTTCTTTTCACTGGCATGGAAGACCTCCGTTGCCGCTGTCATATCACGGCGGACGGGGAATGTCAATTCCGGCCGTCAGCCCTTGAAGCGGTCGAGGGCGATGAGCAGCAGGCTGGCGGCGCGCTCGAGCTTGGCCGCCTCGATGACGTAGGCCAGGCGCACCTCGTCCTTGCCTCGGCCGGGAGTCTTGTAGAATCCCTCGCCCGGCGCCACCATCACCGTCTCGTTGTGGTCGCTGAATTCATTGAGTAGCCAGCGGGCGAAGGTCTCGCCGTCCTGGATGGGCAGCTTGGCCATGATATAGAACGCGCCCTCGGGCTTTTGCAGGATGACGCGCGGGTTCGTTTTCAGCACGCGGCAGAGAATGTCGCGGCGCTTCTGGTATTCGGCCATGACGCCGTCGAAATAGTCGTGGGGCAGCTCGTAAGCGCCGATGGCGCCGACCTGCTCCAATGTCGGCGGGCAGAGGCGGGCCTGGGCGAACTTGGTGATGCCCTTCATCACCTCCTCGTTGCGCGACATGACGGCGCCGATGCGCGCGCCGCAGGCCGAGTAGCGCTTGGAGATGGAGTCGACGACGATCACGCGGTCCTCCAGCCCGGGGAGCTGCAAAACGCTGAAGTGAATCTTGCCGTCGTAAGTGAATTCCTTGTAGACCTCGTCGGCGATGAGGAACAGGTCGTGGCGGCGGACGAACTCGCCGATCGCCTTCAGCTCTTCGGGAGTGTAGACGGTGCCGGTGGGATTGTTGGGCGAACAGAGAAGGACGGCGCGCGTGCGCGGGCTCAGTTTCGCCTCGAACTCCTCCAGGGGCGGCAGGTGGAAGCCGTCCTCGGCCTTGGCGGTCACCGGCACGATCTTCAGGCCGCACTGTGAGGCGTAGCCGCTGTAATTGGTGTAGAAGGGCTCGGAAACGATGATCTCGTCGCCGGGGTCGCCGACCGCGTTGAAGGCGAAGGAGATGGCCTCGCTGCCGCCGGTGGCGATGACGATGTTCTTGGGCTCCAGGCGGATCTGGAAATGCTCGAAGTAGCGGATCATGGCGAGCTTGAGCGCCTCGAGGCCGTCGGAGGGGCCGTAGGAGAGGACCTTCTCCTTGTACTGGACGATCCGCTCCATGAAGGCGGGCGGCGTGTCGATGTCGGGCTGGCCGATGTTCAGGTGATAGACGGTCGTGCCGCGCTTCTTGGCCGCGTTGGCCAGGGCGGTGAGCTTGCGGATCGGCGATTCCTGGATGTGCTGCGCGCGCTGCGATATCTTCATGGATTTTCCTCCGTTGTTAAGGTGCAAATTATATGCCTGTTCGCGCGACAAATCAATGAACGGCGAACATGTGCTTGTGTTAGTGTTTGTGTTAGCAGCAGCACTGCCTGGTCGAATGCGGCTGCGAATTACGAATCACGAATTACGAATCACGTTGGCTTGCTCCGTGCGGCTACTCGGCACTCGGATCGCAGGGCTTTTTGCCTTGCTTCCTGAGCGATGCACATTCCGCCTGGTTCAGATTTCCTGAACGTGGAACGTGGAACGTGGAACCTTTATGCTATATCATGGCTTTGTGAACGAGCAGAAGGAAAAGCCCTGGATCCTGGAGCGGCAGCTGGACGAGCTGAAGGCCGAGCTCTCGGCCGCGGGCTTCCGCGGCTTCGTTGCCCGCCAGGTCTTCCAGTGGGTCTACCATAAAAACAACCAGGACCCCGCCTCGTGGAGCAATATCGCCAAGGCCGAGCGCGGGCGGCTGGCCGAACTCTACGACTGGCGGCCGCTGCCGGTCCTGGCGCGGCAGGACGACGGGGCGGGGACGCGCAAGCTGCTCTTCGGGCTGCGCGATCCGCTCCAGGTGGAGGCGGTCCTGATCCCGGAGAAGGGCCGCTACACGCTCTGCCTGTCGAGCCAGGCGGGCTGTCCGCTCGGCTGCGCCTTCTGCGCCACCGGCGCCATGGGCTTCCGCCGCGACCTGACCGCCGGCGAGATCGTCAGCCAGATCCTGTCGCTGAAGCGCGAGCTGGGGGAATACTCCGGCCGGCTGAACCTGGTCTTCATGGGCATGGGCGAGCCGCTGCTCAACTACGGCAGCGTAGCCCGCGCCCTGCGCCTGGCCATCGATCCCGACGGACTGAACATATCGCCCCGCCACGTCACCGTCTCGACCGCCGGCATCCTGGATGGCCTCGAGCGCCTGGAGCGCGATTTCCCGCAGGTGAAGATCGCCTTCTCGCTCAACGCGCCCGACCCGCAGCTGCGCGCCGAGCTCATGCCCATATCGCGCCGGCACGGGCTGGAGACGCTGCTGGCCCATTTCCGCGGCAGACGGCTTCGCCAGCGAATCACCTTCGAGTATGTCCTGCTCGCCGGCGTCAACGACGCGCCGGCCCAGGCGCGCCAGCTGGCCCGCCTGCTGCACGGCATCCCCGCCAAAATCAACCTGATCCCCTTCAATCCCAGCCCCGGCCTGCGCTTCCGCCGGCCCGACGAAGCCGCGGTGGAGGCCTTCCGCGCCGTGCTGCTGGACAAGGGGATGACCGTGGTCACCCGCTGGTCGAAGGGGCAGGGGATCCGCTCCGCCTGCGGCCAGCTGGCCACCGGTGAGATTCGCCGCCCTGGGGGGCGGTGATATTGTTGATTTTTACCGAATTCGGTTATATAATATAATCTCTGGGATCGAGATGAAATCCAAGCTGGAAAAACTCAAGGGTACCTGTGTCGGCATCGCCGGCTGCGGCGGGCTGGGCTCGAACTGCGCCATGGCCCTGGCCCGCGCCGGGGTGGGCCGCCTGGTCATCGCCGACTTCGACGTCGTCACCCGCGCCAACCTCGACCGCCAGTACTATTTCCTCGACCAGGTGGGGCGCAAGAAGGTGGAGGCGCTGGCCGAGAACCTGCAGCGCGTCAACCCCGGCATCGTCGTCGAGGCCCATGACCTGCGCCTGGGCCCCGACGAGGTGGTGCGCGTGTTCCGCGACTGCCGGGTGATCGTCGAGGCCTTCGACGCCGCCGACATGAAGCTGATGATCATCGAGACCGTGATCGAGCACTTCCCCGACAAGTTCATCGTCGCCGGGTCGGGGCTGGCCGGCTACGGCGGCAACAACGAGCTGCGCACCCGCCGCCTGGGCAGCCTGTTCATCTGCGGCGACGAGCAAAGCGAGGTCAGCGACGAGCTGCCGCCGCTGGCGCCGCGGGTGGCGGCGGTGGCGGCGCTGCAGGCCAACCAGGTGCTGGAGATCGTGCTCGACGACCTCGAGCCGGCCCGCGGCGAGGACGTCTGGGACGAGTGAGCGGAGACGCAAAATGAAGATCACCGTGAACAATAACGAGGTCAGCATGGCCGGCGAGACGCTCAGCGTCCGCGAGCTGCTGAACCGGATGAACTTCACCTTCCCGCTGATCGTGGTCAAGGTCAATGGCCACCTGGTCAGGAAAGAGGAATACGAGCGCATCTTCGTCGGCGACGGCGACAACGTCGAGGCGATCCATCTGATCTCCGGGGGCTGAAAGAGCTCGGCGTACGGCGCACGGCGTATGGCGTACGGTCAGAAAAACGCCCTCGGATAACTTTCCAGTTTGACGTAAGCGAGCATAGCATGCTTGGTTACTTGGCAAACGCTGAGCATCTAGATTGCTTTTCAGGGAAACTATTCGTTACTGTCCCGACACCAGCACGGTCACCAGCCCAGAGGAATTTTGCTGATTTGTACAAACCATCACTTTTGTTTCCGATCCGGATAGCATCAAAGGGCTTTTGCCGTATGCCGTACGCCGTCAGCCGTACGCCGTAAGCCGAGTTCTGTTAGATCAAATCCTGGAACTTTCTCCAGCGCGAGACAAAGAAGGTTTCCACTTCTTTTTCCTTGTACGGCCGTCCCAGGAAGGTGTGGCGGCAGCCCATGTAGGCGGCGCACTCGAAGGGCTTGGCCTCGTGGACCCGGCACGTCCCTTCCGCGGTCAGGAACACGCAGCGCCCATTCTCCTCGGCGTAGTAGCCGGGCACGACGGTGCCCGGCGCGGCCAGGAAGCGCGCCGCCTTGATCTTGGCCGGCGCCAGGAAGCGCACGTGGCTGTTCTTCGCCGGCACGATCACCAGGTATTCGTGCTTGAGATCCTCTTCGCTGACGCCCAGCAGCGTGGCGAGCCGTTTCACGTCGGCGGGGACAAGGCGGCCCGGGTCGCGGCGGCAGGCGCTGACGCATTTCTCGCAGCCGCACGATTCCATGTCAGTTTCCGGCGCCGGCGGCCGGGTCCAGCTTGCGGCGCAGCCGCAGGATCGTTTGCAGCCGTTGCCCTGCCGCTTCCTCGCCGCGGCGGATCAGTTCGGCCGGGCGGTAGAACTCGAACATCTTGAACCCGGCGGTGTCGACGTGAATGGTGACGTCGGGGCGGTCGTTGGCCAGGCGGGCCAGGACCAGTTTCTCCTGCATGATCTCGATCGTGGCCAGCGTCGTTTCGATGAGGTTGGGCTCCTTGTGCGGGCCGCCGCTCAGCAGCGTGCGGCTGAAGAAGTCGTCGAGGCGGGCGATCAGCGGCTTGTCCCGCTTGCCGCGACGCGGGCGCGGCAGCGGCCGCTCGCAGGGCGGCGTGATGACGTTGACGGCGATGGTGAGCCCGGCGCCGCCCCGCTTCAGTGCGTCGACCGGCACCGGGTTGACCAGTCCTCCGTCCACCAGGTAGCGCCCCTGGAAGGAAACGGGCTTGAAGATGGCCGGCACCGAGATGGAGGCGCGCACGGCGCGGGCGAGCGGGCCGCGGTCGATGACGACCTCACGGCCGCTGCGCACGTCGGCGGCGACGCAGGAGAAGGGAATGGCCAGTTCCTCGACGAGAGCGGAGCCGAACACGCCGTCCAGGAAGGCCTGGATGCGCTTCTCCGAGACCAGCCCCGAGCTGCTGGGGCGGGCGGCCAGGTAGGAGGAGAGGTCGGCGTTCTCGAAGCCGAGGGCAAACTCCTCGACGGCGGCGATGTCGTTCTTCAGGCAGTAGAGGCCGCCCACCAGGGCGCCCATGCTGGTGCCGGAGACCATGCCGGGGACGATGCCGTTGCGCAGCAGGGCCTTGAGCGCCCCGATGTGGGCCAGCCCCTTGGCGCCGCCGCCCCCCAGGGCGATGCCGGTCCTCACCGGCCGCTCCCGGCCCGCTCCACCCGGCGCATGAACTTCCGCAGGTTCAGCCCCAGCACCTTGCGCACTTCCCCCTCGCGGAACCCGCGCCGGCGCAGGCCCGACGCCAGGGCCGGGTAGTCGCCGGCGTGGCGCAGGTCGACCGGGGTGGAGGCGATGCCGTCGAAGTCGCTGCCCAGGCCGACGCAGTCGATGCCGCCCAGCGAGGCGATGTGGACGACGTGGTCGATCAGGTCGTCGCTGGCTACGGGATCGTTGCCCTTCACGGCCTTCTGGAAGTATTTCCACTCCAGGTCGCTGAGGAAGCGCGGATCGTCCTCGCGGCCGCGCGCCCGCTCCTTCATTTCCTTCCCGTAGCGGGCGAAGGCGCCCTCGATCTGGTCGTAGACGCGGCGGCGGATGAAGGCGGGGTGGACGTTGACGCCGATGAAGCCGCCGCGGCGGGCGATGGCTCGGATCAGGTCGTCGCTCAGGTTGCGCGGCACGTCGCACAGCCGGCGGGCGTTGGAGTGCGAGGCCATGACCGGGGCGGAAACGGCGCGCAGCACCGCCCGGGCCGTGGCGTCGGAGACATGCGCCACGTCGATGGCCATCCCGGTCCGCTCCATGCGGGCGACGATGCGCCGGCCCAGCGCGGTCAGGCCGCGCGCGCGCGGCGCGTCGGTCGAGGAATCGGCCCAGGAGACGTTCTTGCCGTGGGTGAGGGTCATGCCGGAGACCCCCAGCGAGCGGAAGACGTCGAGGACCTCCAGCGAGTCCTCGATGATGTGCCCGCCCTCGAGGAACACCCAGCCGGCCAGTTTGCCGGCGGCGACCGCCTCGTCCATGGCGGCCACCGACGCGACCTTGACCGCCAGCCCCGGCTCGAAGACCTTGTCCTCCAGTGCGCGCAGCACCTCCAGGCCGCGCTTCAGGGCGCGGCGCGGGGCGAAGAGGGGGTCGACCCAGACGGCGAAGACCTGGGCCTTGAGCCCGCCGGCGCGGGCCTTCCGCAGGTCGATATGCGCCGGGCTGCGGCGGAATCCCCACGGCTTGTCGGCCAGGACCGACGCCGTGTCGCAGTGGGCGTCGAAGATGAACGGGGACCGGCCTTCCCAGGGGATCGTTCGTGGGCTCATGAGACGATTCTATACCAATTCCCGACCGCGGGAAAGCCGGCTGCCGGCCCGGCCCCCTTCGGGAAAACCTCTGCGACGGGCGAAATCGGCGGCGAGACATTGACAAGCGGTGGCATTTAAATATAATAACGGATAAGGGAACACCATGAGCACAACGGTCCTGATCATCCTCTTCGCCGTCGCCCTGGTCGTCTCGCTGGGATTCCTGCTGCTGGTCGTGACGCTGGTCCCGGCCATCCAGCAGTTCAAGTCGCTGATGATCGACCTGGAGAAGACCTCGATCGAGGCGCGCGACCTGGCCCGCGAGAGCAAGCGGCTCATCGCCGTCGCCGAGGACCGGCTGGACAAGGTCGACTCGGTCCTGGCCCAGTCCAAGCGCACGGTGGAGCACGTCGGCGACACGCTGAGCTTCATCAACCACAACATGCTCCGGCGATCGGCCGGGCTGCTGGCCTTCCTGCCGGCGGTCAAGATGGGCTGGAACCTGGTCAAGAAGTTCAAAGGAGGTAAATAGATGAGCGAGAATACCGGCAGCAAGATGTTCTTCAGCTTCCTCACCGGCGCGGTGGTCGGGGCCGGCCTGGCCCTGCTCTTCGCCCCGCAGTCGGGCAAGGAGACCCGCAAGCAGATCAAGGACCTCTCCGACAAGCTCGGCGGCGAGGTCAAGGATGGGGTCGAGAAGATCAGCGAGAAAGCCAAGGGCTTCATCGAGGGCGCCAAGGACACCTTCTCCAGGAAATCCAGGATCTAGCCGCTCATCCACGCTCCGGGAGCGATCGATGACGGACGGGGCGCGGAGCGCGCGGGCGGCATGCCCCTAGCGCGGCGCCGCGTCGGGGAATAGATTTTTTACGCCACGAGAGGTTTTACGCCATGAAGAAAAAGGAATGGGAAGAACGCATCCTGAAAAAGACGCTGGATAGGAACCCGGAACGCAAGCAGGCCTTCAAGGCCACCTCGCTGCCCGTGCGGCGTCTTTACGACCCGGAGGACGTGAAGGAGCTCGACTACGAGCGCGACCTGGGCTATCCCGGCGCCTATCCCTTCACCCGCGGGGTGCAGCCGACCATGTACCGCGGCCGCTTCTGGACCATGCGCCAGTACGCCGGCTTCGGGTCGGCCGAGGAGTCGAACCGCCGCTACCGCTACCTGCTCGAGCAGGGGCAGACCGGCCTGAGCGTGGCCTTCGACCTGCCCACGCAGATCGGCCTGGACTCGGACAACTCCCTGTGCGAGGGCGAGGTGGGCAAGGTCGGCGTGGCCGTCGATACCCTGGCCGACATGGAGGTGCTCTTCGACCTCATCCCGCTGGACAAGGTGTCGGTGTCGATGACCATCAACGCCTCGGCGTCGGTCATCCTGGCCATGTACCTGGCCGTGGCCGAGAAACGCGGCATCCCCCTGGAGCAGCTCTCGGGCACCATCCAGAACGACCTGCTCAAGGAGTACATCGCCCGCGGCACCTACATCTTCCCGCCCAAGCCGTCGCTGCGCCTCATCGCCGACATCTTCTCCTTCTGCAAGGAGCGTGTCCCCAAGTGGAACACCATCTCCATCAGCGGTTACCACATCCGCGAGGCCGGCTCCACCGCCGCCCAGGAATTGGCCTTCACCTTCGCTGACGGCATCGAGTACGTCCGCTCGGCCGTCGCCGCCGGCATGAAGGTCGACGAGTTTGCCCCGCGACTCTCCTTCTTCTTCGCCAGCCACAACAACCTGCTGGAGGAAGTGGCCAAGTTCCGCGCCGCCCGCCGCGTCTGGGCGCGCATCATGAAGGAAAAGTTCCAGGCCGGCGAGAAGTCGCAGCTGATGCGCTTCCACACGCAGACCGGCGGCGTGACCCTGACCGCCCAGCAGCCGGTGAACAACGTGGTGCGCGTCACCCTGCAGGCGCTGGCCGCCGTGCTCGGCGGCACCCAGAGCCTGCACACCAACTCCATGGACGAGGCGCTGGCCCTGCCCACCGAGGAGTCGGTGCGCGTGGCCTTGAGGACTCAACAGATCATCGCCTACGAGAGCGGCGTGGCCGACACCATCGACCCGCTGGCCGGCTCCTACTTCGTCGAGGCCATGACCGGGGAGATCGAGCGCGAGGCCTGGGCGTACCTGGACAAGATCGAGTCCATGGGCGGCATGCTGGCGGCCATCGAGGCCGGCTACCCGCAGAAGCAGATCCAGGACAGCTCCTACGCCTACCAGAAGGAGATCGACGGCCAGGAGCAGATCATCGTCGGCGTCAACCAGTTCCAGGTCGAGGAGGACCTTTCGCACCTCAAGACGCTGAAGGTCGCGCCCGAGATCGAGGAGCGGCAGCGGCAGCGCCTGCAGGAGACGAAGCGGAAGCGCGACAACGCCGCCGTCGCCAAGGCGCTGGCCCGGGTCAAGGCCGCCGCCGCCGGCGGAGAGAACCTGCTGCCGCCGATCCTGGAGGCGGTCAAGACCTACGCCACGCTGCAGGAGATCTGCGACCAGATGCGCGTCGTCTTCGGCGAATACAAAGAGAAGATCGTCATTTAGGAACGAAACGATCTCCTTGTGTTAGTGTTTGTGTTAGCAGCGAGCATTCGACGAATTATCGTGATGCGTGATCAGTGGTGAGAAACAGCGCGAGATCGATCCATTGCTGCTTCGAATCACGAATTACGAGTCACGAATTACGATGACAGTTTTTTTTACTGTCAACTGAAGTCATGAATGCCCTTGACCGGCCGGCGGGCCGCCCGTATAATCTGCCGATGAAGATCCGCGTTCCCCGCCCGCTCATCGCCCTCACCATTCTGTCGGCGCTGCTCCTGCTGGCCTCCTGCCGGCGGTCGCCGGAGCGCCCCAACATCGTGCTGATCGTGGTGGACGCCCTGCGCGCCGACCATCTGCCCTTCTACGGCTACGGGGAGGACACCGCCCCGTTCCTGAACTCGCTCGCCGGGCGCGGCGCCGTGTTCGCCCACGCCTACTCGGCGGCGAACTGGACGGTGCAGGCCACGGCGGCGCTGCTGACCTCGGTCCACCCTTTCCAGCTGCGCACGCAGCCGGAGGACTATGCCGGCGGCGCGGAGGCGCCGGGCAGCGAGTTCCGCGTCGGCGCCCTGGCGGCAACGGCGCCGACGCTGGCCATGGCCCTGAAGAAGCGCGGCTATCGCACTTTCGCCGTCTCCAGCAACCTGTTCGTCGCCCGCGGATCGGGCTTCGACCGCGGCTTCGACCGCTTCCAGGATTTTCACATGAAGGCCGACGGCCGGGAGCTGAACGCCAAGATCAGCGAGTGGCGGAGCGCGATGAAGGGTGCTCCCTATTTTCTCTACATCCATTACACCGACACCCACGTGCCCTATGTCGGCCGCGCCCCCTTCTATCGCGCGCACTCCGACCGCCGCCAGGACTACGCGGCGCGCTACGACAGTAACATCCGTTACGTCGACGGGAACATCCAGGCGCTTTTCCATGAGCTGGGCTGGAAGCGCGGCACGGTGCTGATCGTCACCGCCGACCACGGCGAGGAATTCTGGGAGCACGACTACCGCGGCCACGGCAAGAACCTCTACAACGGATCGGTGCGCGTGCCGCTGCTTCTCCATTACCCGCAGGGGATCAGGAGGAGCCGCGTCATCGAGGAAAACGTCGGGCATGTCGACGTCCTGCCCACCGTCTGCGAGCTCGCCGGAGCGGCCGTCCCCCCCCAGGCCGAGGGGCTCGGCCTGCTGAAGGCCGCGCGCGGCGACTCCGCCTATCTGCGGGGCCGCCCCCTCTACCTGTATGTCGACCGCGGCCGCTTCCAGTTCCAGGCCGTCGTCCGCGACAATTGGAAGTGGATCGCCAACCGCAGCAACGGCCGGGAGTTCCTTTTCGACCTGAAGGCCGATCCGCGGGAGCAGAACAACCTGGCCTTGCGGGAGGAGTTTGCCGCCATCCGCGCCGAGCTGCGCGACAGCTACCTTTCCTTCGTCGGGCGCAGCCGCAGGTACGACGCCGTGCGCATTCGCATGGAGCTCACGCCGGAGAAGATCAAGGAACTGAAGACGCTGGGCTACCTGGATTAAACGAACAGGACTTGGCATACGGCGTCAGGCGTACGGCATACGGCAAGACAAGCTACGGAACTTGACGTCAGGCGTACGGCGCACGGTGTACGGTAAAGCAAGACGCTGCGGATTGTAATTGCCGATTCAGAACAGCAAAGGATCGGCCCCTTCAGTTACTGACACAAACACATACTCTAAGAACACAAAGCTTTAGAAAGCGTTTTTAGTGGCGTTGATACTGATGGTGCCTTAATGCCTTTGCCGTCAGCCGTATGCCGTCAGCCGTACGCCGAGTTCCGTTTCGCGTCACGCGTCACGCGTTTCGCGTCACGATAGACCGGTTATCCTGTTTGCCATTTGCCTGAAATATTGATAAAATGGCCACTATGAAGACGTTCTTCAAGGTCGACGGCGTCGAGATCACCGACGAGAGGTTCTTCCTCATCGCCGGCCCCTGCGTCATCGAGGACGAGGGGCTGACCCTCGAGATCGCGACCGAGGCCAAGAAGATCGCCGGCGAGCTCGGAATCCCCTACATATTCAAGGCCTCGTTCGACAAGGCCAACCGCACCGCCTACTCATCGCCGCGCGGCCCGGGCATCGCCAAGGGGCTGCCCATCCTGGCGCGCATCAAGGAAGAGGTCGGGGTGCCGGTCCTCTCCGACATCCACGAGCCCTGGCAGGCGCAGCAGGCCGCCGCCGTGCTGTCGGTCATCCAGATCCCGGCCTTCCTCAGCCGCCAGACCGACCTGCTGGTCGCCGCCGCCCGCACCGGCCTGCCGCTGAACATCAAGAAGAGCCAGATGATGAGCCCGGCCGACGTCGCCCTGGCCGTGGGCAAGGTGTCCGAGGCCGGCAACCGCCGCGTCATGCTCACCGAGCGCGGCACTTTTTTCGGCTACAACAACCTGGTGGTCGATTTCCGCTCCATCCCGCTGATGAAGGAAAGCGGTTGCCCGGTGGTGATGGACGCCACCCACGCGGTGCAGCGCCCGAGCGGCGCCAACGGCGTCTCGGGGGGCGACCCGCGCTTCATCCCGCTGCTGGCCTCCGCCGGCATCGTCGCCGGCGCCAACGGCGTCTTCCTGGAAATTCATCCCGATCCGGCCAAGGCGCTCTCCGACGGCGCCAATTCCCTTCCCCTGGCCTCCCTGCGCGCACTTCTCGTCCGCCTGCAGAAGTTGTATAATGTAGCTTGATGGGCAGCATCGACACGGGAAAGCAGGTCCTGCGCACCGAGGCCAACGCCATCCTGAACGCCGTCCAGCGCATCGACGGCCGCTTCGCCTCCGCCGTCGACATCCTGTACCGCTGCCGTGGCCAGGTCGTGGTCGCCGGCATGGGCAAATCGGGCCTGATCGGCCGCAAGATCGCCGCCACCCTAACCTCGACGGGCACGCCCGCCGTCTTCCTGCACCCGGCCGAGGCCATCCACGGCGACATCGGCATCATCCATCCCGAGGACGCGGTGATCCTCCTTTCCACCTCGGGGGAGACGGGCGAGGTCACGCGCATGCTCGACTACATCAAGCGCCTGGGCATCAAGATGATCGCCCTGGTCGGCAACCCGCGCTCGACCCTGGCCCGGCAGAGCGACGTCTTCATCGACTGCGGCGTCGAGAAGGAGGCCTGCCCCATCGGCTTGGTGCCGTCGGCCTCCTCCACGCTGGCGCTGGCCGTCGGCGACGCTCTATCCATCGCCCTGATGGAGAAGCGCGGCTTCAGCGAGGAGGACTTTCGCTATTTCCATCCCGGCGGCCAGATCGGCAAGAAGCTGCTCAAGGTCAAGCACCTGATGCACAAGGGCCGGGAGGTGCCGAAGGCCGATGTCGGCGCGCGCATGAAGAGCGTCATCCGCACCATCAACGAGAAGAGGTTCGGCGTGGCCATCATCACGCGGGGAAGGGACCGCGTGGCCGGCATCATCACCGACGGCGACCTGCGCCGCCTTTTCCTCAAGGGCACCGACCTGGCACGGACCGCCGCCGCCTCGTGCATGACCGCCGCCCCGCTGTGCATTCACGAGGAGCGCATGGCGGTCGAGGCGCTGAAGATCATGGAGGACCGGGCCGTCACCTCGCTGATCGTCGTCGACGACAGGAACCGCCTGCGCGGGCTGCTGCACCTGCACGACCTATGGAGAACGGAGATGATATGATGGACCAGAAGGAACTCGCCAAGAAAGTGAAGCTGATCATCATGGACGTGGACGGCACCCTGTCGGACGGCCGCTTCTTCATGATGCCCAACGGCCAGTCGATCAAGTCCTTCGACGTCAAGGACGGCACCGGAATCATCTTCGCCCGCCTGGCCGGCATCAAGACGGCCATCATCACCGGCAAGACCTCCAAGCAGGTCAAGAAGCGCGCCGAGGAGCTGCAGGTCGACGAGTATTTCGAGGGCGTGTACAACAAGACCATCCCGTTCTTCGAGCTGCTGAAGAAATACAAGCTGGAAAAGGAGGAAGTGGCCTACATCGGCGACGACATCGGCGACGCCGAGGTGATGGGCATGGTCGGGTTCGCCGCCGCCGTCGGCGACGCCCACCCGCTGATCAAGCGCGTCTCGCACTACATCGCCAAGCGCTACGGCGGCCGCGGCGCCGTGCGCGAGGTGATCGACTTCATTCTCGACGTCCAGGAGCAGTGGACCACCATCTTCGCCGAGCTCAAGAAATCGAGCGATTGGGAGGAGATCTTCAAGGAGATCAATTCCTGACGCCCGTTCCCATCCTCCCTCCGCTCAGGAGCGACCCATGATAGATCGTGCCCGCCGGCGCCGGGGCCTTTTCCCGGCCCTCGCCGTTCTCTTCGCCCTCGCCGTCTCGGCCGCGCCGGGCGGCCGCGAGCTGCTGCTGAAGGCCCCGAAGCCGGTCTCTCCGGCGGCGCTGGCGGCCCTGGAGGCCGAGGGCGGCGTTGTGGTGCAGGAGCTCGGCTCCTGCCTGCTGCTGCGCGCCCGGTCCGAGCGCTGCTCGCGCCTGCGCGCGGCCGGCCTGGCCGCGCAGCCGCTGGCGCGGGTGGCGGCCGCCGAGTATTTCCTGCTGCGTGTCCCGCGGGAACGGCCGCTCCCCGCCGCGATCGCGGGGGTACGCCGCTATGCCCTCGAGCCGGGCACCTGGCTGCTCGAAGCGGCCGACCCGGGCTTCCGCGCGCGGCTGGCCCAGCCTTTCCGCCTCAAGGCCCTCAACCTGGAGGGAGTGCTCCCCATACCGGCTCCTCCTTCCGCGCGGCGGGCCCAGGCGGCTCCGGGAGCCGCCTCGGTCATCGACCGCCTGGCAGCGGCGGTCTCGGAAGACCGCCTGCGCGCCGACATCCAGGCGCTGCAGGACTTCCGTACCCGCTACGCCTCGACCCCCGAGTGCGAAGCCGCGGGCAGCTTCCTCCGCGACCGCTTTCAGGAAATGGATCTGACAGCCCGGCTGCAGTCGTTCCCGTTCTACGGCTACGAGAGCCGCAACGTCTGGGCCATGATCCCCGGGCTGACCGAGCCCGGGCAGAAGGTGCTGGTCGTCGCCCACTACGATTCCACCAGCAACCAGCCCCGGGTCCTGGCTCCCGGCGCCGACGACAACGGCAGCGGCACGGCGGCGGTCCTGGAGCTGGCGCGGCTCCTGTCCGGCGAGCGGTTCGACTTTTCCATCGTGCTGCTCTGCGTCTCGGCCGAGGAGTGGGGGCTTTACGGTAGCCGCGCCTTCGCCGTCGAGGCACGTCAGCGGGGGGACGACATCGTCGGCGTGATCGACCTCGACATGATCTCCTTCCCCGACCCGTCGGGGCACGCCGTGGACCTGTACGGCAACCCCGCATCGGAGTGGCTGGTCGACCGCTTCATCGCCGTGGCGCAGCCCCGCGCCCGGCTGCGCCTGGACAAGGTCATCGATCCCAGCATGGTGTACAGCGATCACTCGCCGTTCTGGGACCAGGGCTACCCGGCGCTGTGCGCCAACGAAGACAGCGCCAGCCCCTATTACCACACCACGGGAGACACCCTGGCCACCCTGGACATGGGGTTCGCCGTCGAGGCCACCCGCGCCGCGGTGGCGGCTGTGGCCGACCTGGCCCAGCCGATCGCCTGGCCGGCGCCGCCCACCGGTCTCGAGGCGCGCAGCCAGGTGCTGAACTCGCTGTTCATGCGGCGCAAGAGCGTCTACCTGAGCTGGCAGCCCTCTGCCGGCGCGGCAGGATATTTCGTCTATCGGGCCGACTCCCCGCGCGGCGCTTACGCCCGCCTGACCCCCCAGCCCGTTGCCGGGACCGCCTACGCCGACCTGCTCCTCCCTGCCGACCGGCATTTCTATTACGTGGCAAGCGCGGTCGATGCCGAGGGGCGCGAGAGCAACTACTCCGAGGAGGTGCGCGATGACGAGAACAACTGAGTGCCGGGCGCTGCTCCTGTCCGCGTTGCTGGTTTTCGCCTGCCTTCCCCTCTGCTCCGCGGCGCGCGGCACGGAGGAGCGCCGCCTCTCCGTCGGCGCCGCCGCTGCTTTCCTTCATCCCCTGTCCGCCGAGTTCCGCCGCGGCTATGACCGTCCCGGCTGGCCGCTCGAGGCGCAGCTGGGCTGGAGGGTCGGGCCGCGCCTCGACCTGCTGCTTTCCGGGCGCCTGCAGTCGGCGCGCGGCGAGACGATCGTGCCCGACCCGGTCCATGCCGATGAGTCTTACCCGCTGCGGCTCAGCGTGTTCGCCCTGCGCCTGGGGGCCGGTTTCCGCGCCGGCGACGGCGCCATCGCCCCATACTTCGCCGGCGGCTTCCAGTATGGCTGGTTCCGTGAGAAATGGGATGCGGCGGGTACGGAGGAGAGCGGGAACGGGCTCGGCGTCTTCGCCCAGGGCGGCTGCAGTATGCGCCTCGGCCGCAATGTCAGGCTCCAGGCCCTGCTGGACTACTCGTATGCCCCCATGAAGGGCGGCGCCACGGGCGGCCGGGTCGACCTGGGAGGAATTGGCTTGCAACTCGGACTTCGCTTTAAGATCCTGTAGGAAACTCAGAGCTTGGCGTACGGCGTACGGCAGACGGCGTACGGTAAAGACAGCAAGCTGACAGCGATTGTAGGTTCCATGTTCCAGGTTCCAAGTCCCATGTTGAGAGCAACTTGCCGTTTCGAGTCGCGAATCACGAATTACGAATCACGATAGTTCGTTGTGTTTGTTCGCGATTGATTATCGCAATGGCAGGCTGGCGACGAGCTCGTCCAGCGCCGCGTCGATCTCCTTTCCCTCGCCGATCGAGCCGCAGATGTAGCCCCGCTGCCATACGAGCCGCATGGGGCCGTTATAGGGGTCGGCGATCCGCAGCGTGCCGGGTCTGACCTCGCCGGAGAACCCCTTGTCGAGGGCGGCCCAGCGCCCCAGTACGACGGCGGGATCGACCGGCGACATCAGGAACAGGCGGAATCCCTTGCCGCCGCGCTCGTAGTCGACGGCAAAGGCCGCTCCCAAAAACTCATGGCCCAGGAAATTGCTCAGGATGTAGCGTTCGGAATGGGCGATGCGGCCGGCGGCGGGGAAAAAGGAGAGTTCGGGCGGCAGCACATTGCGGCCGGCGATGCGGGCGGCGATGGCCGCGGCCAGAGCCTGCAGGGTGTCGTCCCCCTCCGGGCCGAGGTCGAAGGCGTTCAGCTTGACGTAATAGGCGTCGCTGACGAAGTTCAGCACCCCTTCCTCGTGGTAGCCCTCGCCGCCCAGCGCCAGGTAGGCGCCGGCCTGGGGCCTCTCGGAGCTGTAGATGGCGAAGGCGTTCTCGGGCGTGCCGTGGAAGTAAATCTCGGCGGTCAGCGCCTGCTTCTTCCCGTTGACGTAGTTCTGCACGGCCAGGAGCTCGAAGCCGCAGGCCAGGAAGTTCTCGGCGGCGCCGTCGATGTGCTCGTACAGGTTGTCGGGAGCGAACTGCTCGACCGCGCCGTCGCGGCTCCAGCCGGGCAGGTCGGGGAAAAACGAGGGAAGGCCGGGTTCGCCGGCGGCCGGGGCCGGCAATGCCGCCAGCGCCAGGCAGGCCAGCGCGATCAGGGATTTTTTCATGGCTCCTCCTCAAGCAAGGGCGCGCCAGACCTTCAGCGCTTTCACCGTTGCCGCCACGTCGTGGACGCGCAGGATCGCGGCGCCGTTGCGGGCGGCGACCAGGTTGGCGGCCACGGTCTCGGCGTCGCGCCGCTCGGCGTCCTTTTCGCCGCCGAGCAGGCCGAGGAATGCCTTGCGCGACAGGCCGACCAGCAGCGGCAGCTCGAAGACGGCGAAGCGCCGCAGCTGGCGCACGATGGCGATGTTGTCCTCCAGGCGCTTGCCGAAGCCGATGCCCGGGTCGAGGATGATCTTCTCGCGCTTGACGCCGCGGCCCTGGGCGTAGTCGATGCGCTCCTGGAAGTAGTCGGAGATCTCGGTGATGACGTCGGCATAGGCCGGGGCGCGCTGCATGGTCTCGGGCGTCCCCTGGATGTGCATCAGCACCACCGGCACGTCGAGCTCGGCGGCCACCGCGGCCATGCGCTCGCTGAAGCGCAGCGCCGAGATGTCGTTGATGATGTCGGCGCCCCCTTCCTCGACCGCCTGGCGCGCCACCTCCTCCTTGCTGGTGTCGACCGAGACCAGCGCCCCCGTCTCCTCCTTGATGCGGGCGATGACGGGCAGGATGCGGTCGATCTCCTCGTCGAGGCCGACGGGGCGGGAGCCGGGCCGCGTGCTTTCGCCGCCGACGTCGATGAGGTCGGCGCCGGCGGCCGCCATGGCGCGGGCATGGTTCAGCGCCGCCTCGGGGCTGAAGAACCTGCCGCCGTCGGAGAAGGAATCGGGGGTGATGTTGAGGATGCCCATGACCAGCGGGCCATCCTTCTCCAGGAAGCCGTTGCGCAGGTACAGTTTCATTTCCCGGCGCCCTGCTTCGCCCGCCCGGCGCGAAACAGGGCCAGCCCCTGCTCGCGGGTGCGGAAGGCGCCCTCCAGCTGCAGGTCGTAGAGCTTCTTCAGCTGCACCCCCATCTGCCGGCCGGCGGGGACGCCGAGCGCCAGCAGGTCGCGGCCCAGGATCAGCGGCTTCATGGTCTCCTGGCTGATGCGGTATTCCTCCTTCCTGGCCTGGAACCACAAGGCGATGGCGTCCAGCTTGCGGAAGGCCAGCGGCCGGCGGAACCGCGAGCGGCGGTCGGCGAAATCGAGCAGCAGCAGCAGCCGGTCCTCGCCGTCCATGTCCTTGACGGCGCGGGCCACGGCCTTGAAGGTGATCTCGCCGCGGTTGCGGTAGAGCTCGAAGATGCGGTGGTGCTGCTGGATGAGGCGCAGCACGACGCGGCGCAGCGGGAAGCCGCCGCGGTGGTCGATGCGCAGCCGCTCCAGCACCGCCTCGGCCAGCTTCACTCCCCGCGAGTCGTGGAAGGCCGAGGTGACGGTCATGCGGCCGCGCTTGAACTCCCAGGAGGTGGTGTGCGGCTTGCCGACGTCGTGCAGCAGCGCCGCCAGCAGCAGCGCCAGGGCGCGGGGCTCGTCGAGGCCCTCGGCGCGGGCCAGCCTGGCGGCGATGTCGACGGTGATCAGCGTGTGCGCCCACACCGAATGGTGCCCCTGCTCGTCGCGCTCGGGATGGAAAAAGGCGTCCTGGATGGTCAGGGCCAGGGCGGCCAGCTCGGGGAAGAGCTGGACCAGCGCGGTCAGGCGAAGATACTCCTGCAGCCCCAGCGAGGGGCGCGGCGATTCCAGCAGCAGGCGGACGAGTTCGTCGGCGACGCGCTCGGCGCTCAGCCCCGACAGCGGCACCTTGCGCGCCTTGGCGTAGATGGCCTTTTCCACGGCGAAGGCGTGGCGGGAGGCGAAGCGGGCGGCGCGCAGGACGCGCAGCGGGTCGTCGCTGAAGCTGTCCGGCGAGGTCATGACGATGCGGCGGGCGGCGATCGCCTGCAGGCCGCGGTGCGGGTCGACGACGCGGCCGTCGGCCAGGCGCACGGCGATGGAGTTGCAGGTGAAGTCGCGCCGCCCCAGGTCTTCCTCGAGGGTGACCTCGGGCCCCCACTGCACCTCGATGTCGCGGTGGCCGCGGCCATCGCCCTGTTTGCGGCGGTCGCGGCGCGGCACGGCGATGTCGAAGGTCCGCCCCTGGCGGGTGAACTTGATCACCGCGAAGCTCTTGCCCACGGTGTCGGTCTTGCCGTGGCGCCGCAGCCGGGCCTCGATCTCGTCGCAGCCCATGCCGGTGACCAGCAGGTCGACGTCCTGGTCAACGGCGGCGCGGCCGTAGAGGACGCGGTCGCGCACCGTGCCGCCCACGACGTAGACGGCGGAGCCGAACGTGGAGACGAAGAAGTCCTTCTGGGGGAAATCGATGGCCAGCCGCTTCATAGTAGAGTCATCTTAGACATCCCGGACGCATAAGTCAATTGGCCAAAACCGTGATGCGTGATGCGTGATGAGCAGCCGCACAACACGGGCTATTGCCGTTTCTCATCACGCATCACTCATTGCTCATCACTTGTCATGATGATGGTATAATAATGAAAATGGTGCCGGTTATTTTCAGCGACGAATTCTGGGAAAAAATCGACTCGCCGCGCAAGCGGGTCGAGATGGCCGCGGTCGACCGTGAAGCGCGGGAGCTCGCCGTCGCCGCCGTCTTCGCCCGCAGCGGCGATCACGTCGTCTGGATCGTCGGCGAGAACGAGCCTGCCGATGAGCGGCGCGAGAAGCTCGGCCAGTGGCTGAAGCTCTTCGGCCGCCCCGAAGCGCCGGTCCATTCCCATCTCCTCCCCTGGGAGGACCCCTACATCAACTCCGAGCCCGACCCGCGGCGCATCGCCGACAGGCAGCGGCTGCAGGAGGAGCTGCGCCGGGGCGGGAAGATGATCGTGCTGACGACCCTGGCCGCCCTCTCCGTCCGCCTGGAGCGCCCCGGCGCCGGCGGCGGCGGCATGCTGGAGCTGCGCGGCGGCGACCGCTGGGAGCGCGGCGACCTCATCGCCCGCCTGGCCGCCATGGGCTACCAGGCGCGCGAGGCGGTGGAGATCGCCGGCGACCTGGCCTGGCGCGGCAACGTGCTCGACGTCTTCCCGGTCGCCGCCGAGCGGCCGCTGCGCCTGGAGTTCGAGGGCAGGCGCCTGGCCTCGCTGCGCGCCTTTGACCTGGAGACGCAGCGCTCCACCGGCACGCTCGAAAGCGCCCGCGTCGGCGAGAACCGCTACGCCCCGGCGCCGGCGGCGGACGCGGCGTTCCTGACCGACCTGCTTCCCGGCTGCCGCGTGCTGGCCTCCAACCGCCGGCACCTCGAGGACGAGCACGGCAAGCTGCTGGAGAACTTCCGCCGCATCCGCGAGGCAGTGGCCGGCGGCGGCGGCTGGCTCCCCGACGTCGGCCTCCTCTTCGACTTCCCCGTCGCCGGGCTGAAGGCGGTCGACCTGGCCGACTTCGCCGCCGACCCGCTGGAGGAGCCCGAGGTGCGCATCCTGCCGCGGACGCTTGCCGAGCTGGCCGAGGCGGACATCGAGGACCTGCGGCGCCGGTCCGCCCAGGGCTGGAGGCTGCTGGCCTTCGCCGCCGATGCCCGGCTGCTGGAGAACCTGCGCGGCCGCCTGCCCTCCCTGGAATGCCATTTCTTCAATGTCCCCTGCTCGTTCGAGAACCCGCGCCTGCGCCTGGCCTGCCTCACCGGCCGCGTCTATCGCCCGGCCGCGCCCGAGGAACGGCCGCGCCGCGCCGCCAGCGAAGAGGAGTTCCGCGACATGGCCGAGGGCGACTGGGTGGTACACCGCCGCCACGGCATCGGCCGCTTCGCCGGCTTCACCCGCCTGCGCCTCGACGGCATGGGCGGCGAGTTCCTCAAGATCGAGTACCTCGACCGCGAGTACCTCTACGTGCCGCTGCACGAGCTGGAGGTGCTGCGGCGCTACAGCGGCAGCGAGGGGGCGGCGCCGGCGCTCGACCGCCTGGGCGGCAGGACCTGGCAGGCCAAGACCGAGCGCGCGCGCAAGGCCATCGTCCATTACACCCGCGAGCTGCTCGACCTGTACGCCATGCGCAAGTCGGTGCGCAAGACCGCGCTCGGCGCCGTCCCCGAGCTGGAGGAGAAGCTGCAGCAGGACTTCCGCTTCGTGGAGACCGAGGACCAGAAGCAGGCCATCGCCCGCGTGCTGGCCGACATGGAGGCCGATTTCCCCATGGACCGCCTGGTCTGCGGCGACGTCAGCTTCGGCAAGACCGAGGTGGCGCTGCGCGCCGCCCTGCGCGCCATGGCCAACGGCCGGCAGGTGGCCTTCCTGTGCCCGACCACCATCCTGGCCCTGCAGCACTTCCGCAACTTCGAGCGCCGCCTGGCCGCCTTCCCGCTGCGCCTGGCCATGCTGTCGCGGCTGGTGCCGGCGGCGGAGAAGAAGCGCGTCCTGGCCGGGCTGCGCAGCGGCGCCGTCGACCTGGTGGTGGGCACCCACTCGCTGCTGGCCAAGGGCGTGGAGTTCAAGCGCCTGGGGCTGTTCATCGTCGACGAGGAACAGCGCTTCGGCGTCTTCCAGAAGGAGAAGCTCAAGAAGGGGCGCGAGAGCGTCGACGTCCTGACCCTGTCGGCCACGCCCATCCCGCGCACCCTGTCCATGGCCCTTTCGGGGCTGCAGGACATCTCGCTCATCCGCACGCCGCCGCTGGGCCGGCTGGCCATCCGCAACTACGTGGGGTTGTTCTCGCGCCAGGCGGTGGTCTCGGCCATCCTGCACGAGGTCGAGCGCGACGGCGCCGTCTTCGTCGTCTACAACCACATCGAGCGCATCTTCCGCTTCCGCGACCAGCTCGCCTCCTGGCTGCCCGACGTGCCCATCGTCGTGGTCCACGCCCAGATGCCGACCGCGGCCATCGAGCGCAACCTGATGGACTTCATCGCCGGCAAGTTCCGCGTCCTGCTCTCCACCACCATCATCGAGAACGGCATCGACATCCCGCGCGTCAACACCATGATCGTGCTCGACGCCGACCGCCTGGGGCTGACGCAGATGTACCAGCTGCGCGGCCGCATCGGCCGCTCCACTCGCCAGGCCTACGCCTACTTCCTGGTCGACGAGCGCAAAGGCGAGCTGAGCGAGCTGGCCAGGAAGCGCCTCGACGGCATCCGCGAGTTCTCGCAGCTGGGCGCCGGCTTCCGCCTGGCCGAGTTCGACCTGCACCTGCGCGGCGCCGGCGCGCTGCTGGGCAACCGCCAGCACGGCCATGTCGAGGCCCTGGGCTACGACTATTTCCTGGAGCTGCTGCGCCAGACCATCCGCTCCATGAAGGGCGAGGCCGCCGAGGAGCGGGAGCTCGCCCTGCGCGTCCGCTTCCCCTATGCCATCGGCGAGGAGTACATCGCCGGGACGAGCGAGCGTATCGCCGCCTACCGCCGCGTGCTGGAGGCCAAGGACGCCTTCGAGCTGCGCGTGCTACGCGACGAGCTGCGCGACCGCTACGGCCAGATGCCGGCCGGCATGGAGAAGATCTTCTATGTGGGCGCGGTGAAGGTCTTCGCCCGCGCCTGCGCCTGGCGCCAGGCCGAGGTGTTCGCCGACCGCGTGCAGTTCGAGGCCGCGAGCGGGGCGGCCCCGCCGGCGGGGAAGGCCCGCGCCGTCCCGGGCCTGCGGCACCTGGAAGGGAACAACTACGAGCTGGAGTATGCGGGGCTGGACCGCTTCCTGGAGCTTGAGAAGGGCTTGAAAAGGATTTTTACCTGACTTGCACTTTTGGAACTCGGCGTAGGGCGTACGGCAGACGGTGGACGGTAAAGGCACTTCGCGGAAGCAGATATTTTACGGCTTTCGCCCGCCGGGCAAAGCGCCTGGAAACCCTCCGACATGGAATTGCGAGCTTGGTGCGTGGAGCCGTAAATTTCCATCAGCTCTCTCTTTTAACCGTATGCCGTACGCCGTCAGCCGTCCGCCGAGGTCCTGGTTTTTGACTTGATCCAGTCTGCCATCAGCTGCAGGCAATCCCGGCGGATGCCGGCCTGGCCGCCCTGCTCCAGGCCGTGGCCCGAGCCGGCGAACACCTTGACGGTGATGTCGGCGCCGGGATTGCGGCGGCGCGCCTCCTCGAGCACGGCCAGGCTGCGCCTCACCGGCACGTTCCGGTCCTTCTCACCGTTGAGCACCAGCGCCGGGACCTTCAGCTCCAGCCAGTAGGGCAGCGGGTCGAAGCGGCCGTTCAGCTTCCAGAACTCGCCGTGGTTCCGGCGGATCTGGGCGGCGATGGCCGGCGCGGCCAGCGGCAGCAGCCAACGCGGCACGCCGGCGTCGCGCAGGTTGCACTCGTTCTCGTAGCGCATGGTGTCGTCCAGCACGGTGGCGCTCCCCGAGCTGAGGACGATGAAGCGCACTTTCTCCGACAGCGAGGCGGCCAGCGGCAGGACCCAGCCCCCCTGGCTGACGCCGACGAGGCCTACGCGCTCCGGATCGACGCCGCCGGTCGCGGCCAGCAGGTCGATCCCGGCCAGGGCGTCCCTGGCGTAGTCGGCGAAGGTCGAGGTCAGCCACTCGCCGCCCGACTTGCCGCAGCCGCGCTTGTCGGGCAGCAGGACGGCGCAGCCGCTGCGGGCCAGGAAGTCGGCGGTCTGCAGGTAATAGAGATAGTCGCGGATGCTGCGGCCCGAGCCGTGGACGAAGACCACGCCCGGCCAGGGACCCGGCGCGGACGGGCTCAGCAGCAGGCCGACGAGCTCGACGCCGTCGCTGCGCCAGCGCACTTCGGCCTGGCCGTAGGCGGGATCAGGCCGTTTTGCCGCGGCATGCTCCCTGCCGGCGGCGTCATGCCAGCGCATGCCGGTCACGACGCCGGCTGCGTCGTGCGCAAAGGAGACGCGGTACTCCTCCTTCGCGGCGTAGGGCTTCCAGGTGAACTCGTCGGCGCTGGCGGGGACGAGGTCGCCGCCGGCCAGCGGGTGGAAATCGTTCATCGTCAGGTCGCCGTAGGACCCCCAGGTCACCATCAGTTCGTGTCCGTCGTCGGCGAGGTAGAGGCCGGCCTTCTCGTCCAGCTTGAACGGTGACTGGTCGGGGATATTCCGCGTTTCGGGGCGAATTGGATCGAAGGGGATCAGGGCCGCGGCAAGGAGCGCCAGCAAGCCCAGCAGCACGACGGCGCCGGCAACGATGAACGCGATCCTGAGGAATTTGCGCATTGGCGACCCTCCATGGCCCCGATTCCCGTCATGGAAGTAACGCAAGGGAAGGAAGTTGAGTTCGCACGCACGAAAAAGGTAAAAGGAAAAAGTGAAGAGTGTAGCGCTGCCGCGGACTGCTTCGCTGGACCTGTCAGCGTTTTTTACTTTTACCTTTAGAAGGCATAAAAAAAGCCCTGCCCTTGCGGGCAGGGCCGGGGAAGTGAGGAGGAAGAAGTATTTCTATTGCTTGCCGGGCGGCAGCGGCTCGATGGTGACGATCTCCTCCTGCGGGCCGCGCTTGGGGCAGCAGCGCAGGACAGTGATGGCGCCGGCTTTCTTGCCGGTCAGGCGGACGACCAGGTCGATCTCGTAGAGGCTGCCTTTCACGTTGCGCCACTCGCCCCTCTTCTCGATCACCAGTCCCTCGGCCTTCAGGTCGGTCTTGTCGATGTCCAGGGGGCAGGAGCGGTGGAAGCGGTCGACGCAGAGCTTGACCTCGATCCTGCCTTTGTCCTTCGCCGCCTTGGTCTCCACGGTCACATCGCAGGGGCGGAGCTGCGCCGCGCTTCCTATCAGCAGCAGCGTCGCCAGCAGGAGTATCGGCTTTTTCATCATGTCCTCATTGATTTAGACAATTGGCCGTTTCTTTTCTTGCGGAACAAACTGATCTCTTTGTGTTTGTGTTAGTGTTTGTGTTAGCAATAGCAAATTTACGAACTCTTTATTGTTCGTTCTCTGGCTTTCCTAACACGAACACTAACACAAACACGCCGTGTTCGCGGTTATTCCTTAAGGCGCACCCAGATGCCCGCCGAGGCGTCCTCCTCGTCGCGGCGCACCTCGAAGTCGGGGAGCGACTTGATCAGCGACGACAGCTGGCGCTGGCCGAAGCTGCGCGGGTCGAAGCCGGGATCGAGCTGCTGCAGCGCCTTGCCCATCGGGCCCAGGTTGGCCCAGCCGTTCTCCTGCACGACCATCTCGAAGGCCTCGCGCAGCAGCGGCATGGGGTCGGACCCGGCGTAGAGCGACTGCTGCTGCTGTTGCTCCTGGGGCTGGGGGGGCTGCTCCGGCGTCTCCAGCTGCTCCGGCTGCGCCTGCTGCTGGGGCTCCCCGCTCTTGGCGCCGCCGCTGCTGCGGCTACCGCGTCCGCCGCGGCCGCGGTCCCGGCCGCGACCGCTGCGCTCATTGCGCTCGCGTTCCGAGCGCGAGGAGCTGTCGCGGCGCGGCGCCAGGTTCTCGGTGTAGATGAAGATGTCGCAGGCGTTGACGAACGATTTGGGGGTCTTCTTCTGGCCGATGCCCATGACGAAGAAGCCCTCCTCGCGGATGCGCGTGGCCAGCCGCGTGTAGTCGCTGTCCGAGGAAATGATGCAGAAGCCCTCGACGAAGCGGCGGTGCATGATGTCCATGGCGTCGATGATCAGGGCGCTGTCGGTGGCGTTCTTGCCCACCGTGTAGCGGAACTGCTGGATGGGCTGCACGGCGTGGTTGTGCAGGGCGTCCTTCCAGGAGTGCATGCTCGAGGTGGTCCAGTCGCCGTAGATGCGGCGGATGGTCACCGAGCCGTGCCGGCCCACCTCGGCCAGCATCTTGGGCAACAGCGAGGCCTGGGCGTTGTCGCCGTCGATGAGGACAGCCATCTTGGTGTCTTTGTTTTCTATTATGGGTTGTGCCATTTTCTCTCCAATGGATCGTTAGGTAATGACTTAATTTAGCAGAGACGGCAGAACCTGTCAAGTAAGACATCGGCGCACGGCATACGGCGGACGGCAAGGCAATATCCGAACTGCACTACAGAGTGACTGGATAGCGAGTCCCTGGGGGCAGCACGTTTCTTTCAAAGATCGAGTTCTTGCTGCTGCCGTATGCCGTGCGCCGTCTGCCGTACGCCAGCTTCTATAAGTTGAAATTGTACGTGAACTTCACCAGGAACACGTTGGTCGCCGGCAGGCGCAGCAGGTCGGCGAAGCCGTCGGCCAGGTCGAAGTTCCCGCGGCCGTTGTCGCCCGAGCGGCCGTGGCTCCAGACGGCGTAGACCGCCGCGCCCGGCCGGTACTCCCAGCGCAGCACCAGGTTGGAACGCAGCTCCATGACGCTGAAGTCGGGATCGGCGAAGGAATAGGCGGCGTTGCCCTCGCGCACGTGGAAGTCGCCGGCAACGGCGTCAAAGGCGATCTCGTTGCCCGCGAAGCGGTAAAAGCGGTCGGGGAACAGGGCGGCGCGGGGGTCGGTCACGCGCTTGAACGCGCCGTAGCGGCCGCGGCTCAGGAAAGGCTGGCCGTAGAACTGGATGGAGAGCTCGGGGGTGACGCAGAGGTTCAGGCGCATGGTGACGTAGAAGGTCTTCTGGTCCAGCTCGCCCAGGACGTAGCGGCTCTCGCCGGCGGCGTCCTCGGTGGCCACGTATTGGGCGAGGTTGCGGTTATGGTAGTAGCCGGGGGCCAGGCGCAGCGACAGGCGGCTGCCCGGCTGGTAGCTGAGGGACAGGTCCGCGCTGACGCTGCGCCGCGAGCCGTCGTCGGCGGAATAAACGGAGCCGCTCAGCGTGCCGTTGAGGCGCTGGCGCGAGTCGGAGTTGAGATAGCCCCAGACGTTCCAGCCCGGCGCGCAGCGCAGGGCGGGTCCGCCGCGCAGGGCGCCGATCGAGAGGCTCGGCCCCTGGCGGTTGATGCCGAGGTTGATGCTCCAGTAGTTCCGGAACTGGGCCCAAAAATTAGTGTTGCCGCCGACGAAGATCGGTCCGCCCCCGAAATCGTAGCCCTTCCAGGCATTGAAGTTGATGTTGAACTGGTTGAGGATCCAGGCCGGCTTGGTGATCTGGTAGCCGGCCCAGCCCCAGGCCATGGCGGCGTCGCCGCGGGAAAGGTAGCCCATGTCGTTGAGCTCCAGGCCGGGCGAGCGCCAGGTGACGCCGCCGGCCCAGTTCAGGCGGCTGCCGCCGCTCCTGCCGATCTCGAAGTTGCCGCCCCAGCCGCCCAGCGACGTGCGCGCCGGGTCGTAGTCCAGGTGATCGGCGTCGGGGCGCTGGTAGTAATGGACCGACGACCTCTGGGTGCGGTCGATCGCCTCGGCGCTGCCGCGCACCAGGCTGAAGACCGCCTTGGCCGAGACGTAGTAGCGGCGGTCCCTCCAGCTGTGGAACAGGTCGATGCCGCCGGCATAGGCCTGGCGATGCAGGAAGTCGAGCGGCTGGTCGTTGATGTCGCGGTTGACGGCAGTCACCATGGCGCCGACCACCGTCCGTCCCTCGCGCAGGTCCTGCTGGGCGCGCAGCATGAAGTAGTTGGTCAGCGGCTCTACCGTCTCGTCGCGCAGCCGCCCGCCGGAGCTGACCACGGCCGATTCGCGGGCGGTCAGGCCGTCGAGGATGCCCAGCGAGAAGCCGCGGCGCGTCTTGCCGGTGACCTTGAAGGCGCCCAGGATGGATGTCGCCGTGGGCATGTCGAGATACTCGCCCGCGCCGGTCTCGGGCTCATGGCGCGGGGCGCGGCCGATGCGGCGGGAGTAGAACAGGTTGTCCATGCTGAAGTCGCCGTCGCCGCCCATGATCTGGAAGTTCAGGATGCTCCGGCCCTCGGTGAAGAAGGGGCGCTTCTCCTGGAAAAAGGTCTCGTAGGCGGTCAGGTTGACCTCCGAGGGATCGGCCTCGACCTGGCCGAAGTCGGGGTTGAGGGTGAAGTCGAGGGTGAGGTCGCTGGTCAGGCCGATCTTGCCGTCGAGGCCGCCCAGCAGGGCGGTTTCGCGGCCGCCGGCGAAGGGGTTGCCCGCCTCGCGCGGGGACAGCGTGGCCTGGGCCACGGCGTAGGGGACGATCTCCACTTGGTGCTGGGAGCGGATCCCCTTGAGCCCGCGCAGTTCGCCGAATTGGCTGACGAAGCCGGGCGCCTCCTTGGGGATGTGCTGCCAGGAGGAGAGCTCCTGCCGGCGGTACAGCATGCGCCGCACCTGCAGGCCGAAGGTCGCCTCGTCTCCCGCGGCAAAGCGGATCTGGCTGAAGGGAATCGCCATCTCGGCGGTCCAGCCGCCTTTGTCGACCGTCGTCTTGACGGTCCACAGCGGGTCCCAGGCCAGGTCCTGGCTGAGGCTGTCGCCGGAGAGGGTGCCGTCGGCCTTGACGCCGGCGGCGCTGACCTTGAAGCCGAAGGCGCTGCGCTTGTCGTGGTAGCTGTCGATGTACACCCCCAGGTGGTCGCCGTCGAGCTCGTCGCGGCGCGAGACGCGGCGGGCGATCGTTCCGACCTGGCTGTCGTGGCAGCGGACCAGGACATAGAGGTTCTTTTCGTCATACATGACCTTGAACTCGGTGGCCTCGCCGGGAGCGGCGCCGCAGTCGGGGTCGGTCTGGGTGAAGCCGCCGGACCAGTCCGCCTTCTCCCAGCAGGGGTCGTCGCCGCGGCCGTCGATGGCCGGGGCGTGGGGGTTGATATGCTGGGCGATGCAGACCCTGGCGCCGGCGGCGTGGGCGGCCAGCGCGCCCAGCAGGGCTATCAGCAACGCGAACAATGCCTTCTTCATGATCCTCCTCCTTGGGCTGGGCCTGGTTCCATTCAGTAATACCGGCGGAAGGGGAGGAAGGTAACAGCTGAAGCTCAGGGAAAGACAGAGGGAAGAGGGAGGGAAGAAGGAGGGAAGAGAGAGTGGGAAAAGCTCTTTCTCTGTGTTTGTGTTAGCAACAGCAATCGAAAGGATAAAGCTGGAGAAGCCCCGTCAGGGCTCGTTTCCCACTATACCTTTCCCTGTTTCTTACCCTCTGTTTTCCCCTCTCTTCCCTGCTTGTTACTGGAAATCGCAGCTGAACCGGGCCCGGATGTTGCCGTACTTCTCGGTCCCCCATCCCGACTTGAAGACCAGGTTCAGCTTCTTCGCGCCGCGGTTCAGGCTCATGTGCAGCTTCGGCTCCTTGGGGATGGTCTCGCTGGTGTCATAGACCTGCTCCTCGCCCTGGACCGTGTGCAGGATCTTCCCCCGCTTCATGATGCGCACGAAGTACCACCTGGAGGTGGGCACGCGGACGAACTCCAGGTCGTAGTTGCCCTTGGGCAGCACTTTCGCGCCGGCGACGACGTCGACCGGCACGGCGACGTTGCGGAAGCGGTACATGGCGTTCATCTCGTTCATCTGCGCCGACAGCAGGCCGGAGCAGGCAAGGAAGAAAAGAAGGAATAACACGATCCCGCTCGTGGTTTTTCTCGCGTTCATTTCTCCCCCCCTGGATGGCTCGGATACCCTCTGATGAATAATATATACTTGCCTGGGGGAAAATCAATCAGAAAAAAGAGTGCTAAAGATGGAAACGCTCAAGGCAAAAAGCAAAAGGAAAAAGGCAAGAGTGTCGGAAGCGGGCATTTAGAATTTGCCTGAATTCTGCCTGGCCTTTTCTAACTTTTTCCTTTTACCTTTTTTTATTTCCCTCTCGCTTCGCATGGATCTGAAACTATGCCGCTGGAGAATACGTTCATATGTTGGACCCCCGAAGGATCATAGGAGCCTCGTCATGCGCATTTTCCGGCCATTTATCGTCTTGCTGCTGGTCTTGCCGCTGTCGCTGGCGGCCGTCAAGAAGAACATGCAGGCTTTTTCAGAAGGCAACGGGCCGGCCGTTGTGCTGGACGAGTTCTTCGCCGGCCAGGTGGAGCGCTATGGCCTTGCCGCCATCGGCGCCTGCATCGTCAGGGACGGCAAGGTCGCCTGGAGCAACGGCTTCGGCCTGGCCGACATCGAGGCCAAGCGTCCGGCAACGGCCGACACCCTCTTCCCGGTCGGTTCGGTCTCCAAGACGGTGACCCTGGCGGCGTTCATGCGCCTGCTCGAGCAGGGCAAGTGCGCGCTGGACGACGACGTCTCCCGTTATCTTCCCTATCCGCTGCGCAACCCGCGCTTCCCGGACAGGCCGATCACCCTGTGCCACCTGCTCTCGTTCACCTCGGGCATCTTCGACGTCGACCTGCAGGCCGGCCGCAACCGCCTCTCCTTCCTCGAGGAGGAGCGCGATCCGCAGACATCGGCCGTAGCGGCGCTGAAGGAATTCCTCGTTCCCGGCGGCCGGCATTACGCGGCGGAGAACTTCCTGGAATACCCCCCGGGGGAGCGCTACGCCTACAGCAACTCCAGCTACTCGCTGATCGGCGCCGTGGTCGAGCGCCTGTCGGGCCGCCCTTTTCGGGAGTACTGCCACGACGAGCTCTTTGCGTCGCTGGGCATGAAGGCGAGCACCTGGCGGCTGGGCGATCTCGACCACAGGCGCTACGCCTTCGGCTATCGCCGCGAAGGGGGCAGGTTGGCCAAGGTGCAGCCGACGACCTGGCCGGGCTACATGGACGGCGGCCTGCGCACCACGCCCCGCGACTTCGGCGTCTTCCTGGCCATGATGGCCAATCGGGGCGAGTTCCAGGACAAGCGGGTGCTCAAGGCGAAAACAATCGATCAGATGCTGGCGCCGCAGGCGGCGCCGGGTGCGCCGGCCGGCAAGGGCCTGCCGGTCATAAGCCGCGGCTTGGTCTGGATCCTCAGCCAGGCCGGCGAGCGCCGCGTCTGGCAGATGAACGGCTTCGGCCCTTCGTTCTTCGCCCAGGTCTATTTCGATCCCGAAAAGAAGACGGCCGGGGCGTTCTTCACGACGGGGGTATTTCGCTCCCTTGATGAAATGGGAAGGGCGGTGGGCGTTCTTCACGACGGGGGTATTTCGCTCCCTTGATGAAATGGGAAGGGCGGTGAGAGAGATGATCGCGAAGTTGATGGAATATGAAGATAAGGTCTAGAGCTATCGTGACGCGTAACGCGTGACGCGTGACGAGTAGCGAGCATTAGCAAGCAATAGGCGTACGGCGTACAGCTGATGGCATACGGCAAAGAAAAAGCACAATATTTGCTTCTAGGTTCGACGTCCGAGGTTCAACGCTGCCGGCCCTGGCAAGGGCGGCGTCCCCGAGGAGCGTCAGCTCCGAGTGGGATAAGACGTAACGAAGGCAAATTTGCTTGGATGCTTAAGATTTCTAGTCAGGGGCTGAACGTAATTACAAATCAAGAAAGTTCGAATCGTTTTCTATGATGTTTTTGGGTTGATGAACAGGAAATAGGCGTAGCCGAGGGCAAGGGCGCCGTACAGGGCCGGGTTGGACCAGCCCAGCGCGTTGATTCTGCCGCCGAGCTGGATGGCCAGCGAGGCGACGAAGCCCACGGTGTCCTGAACGAACAGGGCCAGGGCAATCACCCGGCGTGCTTCCTTTGATTCCGTCCTACGCCCAAACCACATCAGCGTCGCGAAGCCGAGGATGGACCCGCCCACCAGGCGGGTGGTCCACAGCGCGCCGGCGTCCGGACTCAACCCGTAGATGCGCAGCGCCCAGCCGGCGAAAAACGCACATGATACGCCAAAAAAAACCGCAAATAAAATGTTGATGGTGAACAGGTGTTTTAATTTCATAAAATCTCCTCTAGGCTCTTTGCTCATGATTTTATGACATGGTTGGCCTTTTTTCATCTGTTTGCTTCTATTTGGGAACAAAAGATATCGCCACGACTTTGTGACGACATCTTTATGTATCAATTTATTGAACTAAGTGTTAAAAAATATCACATTTTTCCCCATTGCTCTTTTATCTCGCTACTACTATTCTGTAATCTTGAATGTCGTGCAGTTTCCAACTATGCCACTGGCAGTATTCTTTTTAACTTTGACTTATATAAATGGGGGGAATAAATATGCCCCTTAAACAGCATCTAATCAAGCGCAATGTGCTGTTCGTGCTGGTGGCCATTGTTATCTTTCTGATGAAGGCGCATTACCATGGTCCGCTGAGCGGGGTATTTCACGATTATGGCGGCAACTTCACGGCATCGTTCGCCGTCTACTTCGTCGTGGCAATCGCCCTGATCGGCCGGATGTATTGGAGATTGATCACAGCCATAACCGCCCTGCTGGTCGTGGAGTCGTTCGAACTCACCGATGGGTTCGGGATCATGAGCAACGTGTTCGACCCGCTCGATCTCCTGGCCAATGCGGCAGGGATCGGCCTGGCACTAGCAGTCGATTGGCTGATAAAACCGAAGGCTTGATGGAAAGTCGGGTGCGGTCTGGTGACGGTGCTTTACTTTATTACTTGTGGCAATAGTTTTTACGCTGGGCAGGCCGGAAATCCTTCTGAAGGGAGGCAAAGCGCATGAATGAAAAAAATCGAAAACGGCGGCGGAGCGATTCTAGTGTCCTGCTGCTGTTGACTTTGTTGTTCATCCTGCCCGGAGCCCCATCCCGGGCCGAGGGCTATGGCGACCAGTCGCTCTATGACCTGACGAAGGTGCCGGACAGGGTCCTGATTGACGCCGTCGGCTTCGTCGTGATCAAGGCCGAAATCCATGCGGAGAAGCCCGCTGCCGGCCCGGCCATCACCGTTACCGGCTTCCCGATTTTCGAGCGCGCTTCCGCCCGCTTCGTCTTTTCCCGGGAGATCCTATTTTCCGAGACGTTTCCGATCGGCAGGATCGGCTGGGGCGCTTCGTATCGTTACCTGCTGACCGGACGCGAGGGGGAGCACCTGCAGGTCGTGATCGATCCCTATGCCGACCGGCGCGCCTGGATCAAGTTGAATGAGAAGAACGGGGACCGCGCGATCGTCTTTGCCGACCTGGAAGGACGTGCGAAACCCGTCACCGAGGAGATTGAGATCTTTCCTCTCTCCCGGGAGACCAGGCTTTTTTCCGCGCCCCGAACCGACGCGAAGTCGATCGTCCTTCGCCAGTATCACCCGGATCGTACTTTTTATCCGGCCGCTTTCAAGGGAGACTTCGTCCAGATCGGTGTCCGCCGCCTGACGGACGGCGGGGATCTTGTCGACGACGAGCCCATGGGCTGGATCCAGGCCCGGGATGAGCGGGGGCGCCTGGCGTTCCATCTTTACATGGCGTCCTGGGATTGAAAGGCCCGAAGCGCGGCATGGGGCCAGGCCTTGAAATGACGTTTTTGTTGAGAATGATCCATGCGAGAGAAATAGGACAAACGAAATTCGCAGGCCGCCGCCGTCTGATCTGAGCGTTGGGCCGTCATGTCCGCTAAAAGGAGGGAACCCGTGAGAGGATGGATCGTTTTCGCTTGCGTCGCATCATGCTGCGCCGCCATGGGGTCGGCCGGGATGCGGCGGCCGGATACCTATTCTTTCGACTGGCAGGGCCATCAGATGGCGATGGGCGGGCTGTTCGAGAAAGAGCACGCGGAGGAGATCGTGGGCCTGGAAAGGAGGAAGATCGCCCTGCTGCTCGCGAAGGAGAAGGTTGAGGTCTATATGAAGTACTTCGAGCAGGGACTGCGCTCGGACACTGGGATCATCCTGATCGAGGGGGAGGAGCAGCAGTGGCTGGAGATCGCCTATTGGTCCGGCTTCCGCTGCCGGCAGCTGTTCATGCAGGGATACGTAGCCGGGGAGGCGCACCGCGCCGGTGATCCGCGGGCGTTCATCCATAAGATCGAGTAGCGCGAGTTTCCGAAGCGGGCGCGCGGCATCCCTCTTTGCAGAGCTGGCGAAATGCCGCTGGTTCAGCTGGTTCAGCTAGTAGGAATAGCTAGGGGTCAGGTCTCAATATTAGACATTCAGGATAGGGGAGCTATTGGGCGCGTCGGTTCGTTTCAGCCGCAGTGACGACCAGGCCTTTTTCGCAGGCATTTTTATCATAGACCAGCTGTGATTGGGTACGGTGGTTGATGATTTGGCCTTTTATTCCCTGGTTTGGCTCTTGAATTGACAAGAGTCCGGCGGTGAAGTAATCTGCGTGAAAAGCCGCATCGTCGAACGGAGAATACCATGCGCGTGGAGAAACCCCTTTCGCGGCACCTGGCGCTCAAGGCCGGGCCGATCCTGCTTGAAGTCACGCTGATCGTCTTCAGCATCCTGCTGGCCCTGGGAGTCGATTCATGCCGCGAAAGACATGCCAAGCGCGAGCTGGCCGATGCCGCGCTGGCGAATATCCGCGCCGAGATCGAGCTGAACCAGGCGACCCTGGAGCGCGTGCTTCCAGGGCACCGCGGGCTGCGCGCCCGCCTGGCCGAGGCCATGGCCCGGCTGGAGCGCGGGGAGGACGCGGATACCCAGGTGGATTTTACGCCGTTGAACATGATCAGCGCGGCCTGGGAGACGGCCGCGACCACCCAGGCCCTGGAGCCGGTCGAGTTCCAGAAGGTGCAGCTGCTGGCGCGGCTCTATACCGGCCAGCGCTGGATCCAGCGCTTCGACGATGCCTGGATGGCGGCAACCCTGAACCCGCAGAACCGGCTTCCCGCCATGCGTCGGGTCTATCTCAGCACTCTCCTGGGACTCATCGAAAACTATATCGGCGTCGAGGAGGAACTGCAGCGCAACTTTACCGCCGTTTTGTCCCGCTTCGATAAATGATAAGCTGGATGGTGACGGTGCTTCACTTCATTACTTGAGGTAAAAGAATTTTGCATTCTCTTCTCTTTTCTTGCTAACATCTAGCGTCTGGAGTCTAACGTCTGAGTGGGTTTGGAGGAGGGCAGGATGAAGGCAAAATTGGTGGTTGCGGCGGGGATAATGGTCATGTTGTGCGCGGGGGCGGGCTGGGCCGAGGCGGAAGCGGAACAGCCGCGGATCACGGTGAACGGGGAGGCGGTGGTCTATGCCCAGCCCGACAAGGTTACGGTCAACTTCGGTGTCGAGACCTGGGACAACAGCATCGCGATGGCCAAGAAGAAGAACAACGAGGTCATGAGCCGGGCCGTCGCCGCTGCCAAAAAGCTCGGCGTCGAGAACAAGGAGATCCAGACCGACTACCTCACCATTGAGCCCCGCTACAAGAACGATTACCAGAAAAAGAACTTCCTCGGTTATTTCGTGAGCAACACCATGGCCGTGACCATCGCAGACCCCGGCAAGCTCGAGAAACTGGTCGAGAAGCTCCTGGAAGCCGGCATCGAGAACATCGGCGGCATCGACTTCCAGGTGAGCGAGTACAAGAAATACCGGGAGCAGGCCAGGGAAATGGCCCTGAAGGCGGCGCAGGAGAAGGCCGAAAAGATGGCGGCCGTGCTGGGCCGGAGCATCGGCGCGGCGATGCAGATCAGCGAGGGCTACAGTGGCTGGTCGGGCTGGGGAAGCAGACGCCAGGCCATGACCCAGAACGTCGCCCAGGAAGTCCCGGGCGGCGGCGGGGAGCCGGGCACCATCGCCCTGGGCAAGATCTCCATCCGCGCTAGCGTCTCGGTGACGTTCGAGCTGAAATAGTATTCGCGTGGGCTTTTGGGGACGATGCTTTTTTTTGTAATTAGGAAGAAGTGGTGCAGATCTTGCGCAAAAGGCTAGATTGACATCGCCAACTTCAGCAGCTGTTTCTTCAAGATTCACTTTTGGCGGCCCAGTTTTTTTGTGTCCTTGACGATTAGCTGGCAAAGATTAAAATGAACTTATATGAATGGGGAAATAACTATGCCCCATAATCAGCAACTAATCAAGCGCAATGTGCTGTTCGTCCTGGCGGCCATGGTCGTCTTCCTGATGAAGCCCTATTACCACGGGCCGCTGGGCGGGATTTTCCATGACTATGGCGGCAACTTTACGGCATCGTTCGCCGTCTACTTCATCGTCGCCATCGCTCTGCGCGGCAGGGGCTCCTGGAGATTGGCCTCCGCCTTGTCCGCCCTGCTGGTCGTGGAGTGTTTCGAGCTCACCGATGGGTTCGGGATCATGAGCAACGTGTTCGACCCGCTCGACCTCCTGGCCAACGCGGCGGGGATCGGCCTGGCACTGGCCGTCGATCGGCTGATGAAGCCGAAGGCATGACGCGCGGGTCTTTCATCATTACATAATATATCGGGGAATGTGATATTGAAAGACCTGACACCCCGCGCAAGTCACGCTTCATCCATTATTGAGGAGCCGAAGAGATGGCGACGAACTTCTGGGACAAGCAGGCTAAAAAATACGACCATGCCATTCGGAAGCATGAGGCCGATTACTATAGAACGATCGCGGGCGTGAAATCGCTGCTCTCGGCCTCGGATGCCGTGCTGGACCTTGGTTGCGCATCGGGCGAGTACGCGCTGGATATCGCGCCCTTCGTGCGGAGCGTCCATGGGATCGATCTGTCATCCAACATGATCGCCTTGGCAGCGAAGAAAACGAGCGACCGCTCGGCGGCCAATTTGACCTTTGACGCGGTCGATGTCTTCGACCGATCGCTGGATGCGCGTCATTTTACGGCGGTGCTTGCCTTCAACGTCCTCCACCTGGTCGGGGACATCCGCTCCGTCCTGCGCCGGATCAACGATCTCCTGCCGACGAACGGGTTGCTGATCTCGGAGACGCCTTGCCTGGGTGAAATAGGCTTCCTTTTCAGGTCGGTCATCGCCCTGGCCCAAAGGGTGAACCTCGTGCCGCGGATTCTCCGCCTTACCGTTCTCGAGCTGGAAACGGCAATTGAAAGCGTGAGCTTCGATATCGTCAAATCAGAGGCGTGGAGCCGCGGAAAAGCGGTTCGTTGGATCGTCGCCAAGAAGCGGTAGCGGCGATCATGTTGTTTAAGATTAAGATAAGAGGAGAAAGAAAAAAGAGCGATATTGCATGCATGGCAGGATCACCGGGCTTCTGGAAATACCTTGTATCGTCCTCAGGTTTTCCATGCCGGGAATCATCTCTTGGAGGTCACTATGATCAATCCGATTCTTTTTTACGCGGGGGCTTTCCTGACCGGCGCCTGGGGGCTGGCTCATTTGTTCCCGACCCGGTCGGTGGTCAGGGGGTTCGGGGGGATCTCCCGGGACAACCAGCGCATCATCGCCATGGAGTGGATCGTGGAGGGCGTCTGCCTGATATTCATCGGCTTGCTCGTGGCCGCCGTTACCCTGGCGGATCGCGGAAGCTCGGCAGCCCGCGCGGTCTACTGGATCAGCATCGCCGAATTGAACGTGCTGTCGGTCGTATCGTTGTTCACCGGCTTTAAAGTGAAGTTCGTTCCCTTCAAGCTGTGCCCGGTGATCTTCACGGGATCGTCAGTCCTGATCCTGCTGGGGAACCTGCTGTAATTTCGCGGATATTTTCTGGCGCGGATCATGAAGACGTGATATAGTCTTGATCTGTCGAGCGGAGCTTTCATGCAAAAAAAAGAAAAACGTGCCGGAAAGGAATTGGCGGCGGTGTGCGGGTTGTTTTGCGAAGCGTGCACCTTGTACATCGCCACGAAGGAAGACCCAAAAAGGCTCAAGTTTCTCGCGGCGCGGTTTCAGCTGGCGGAGGAAGAGGTCAGGTGCAACGGCTGCCGGTCCGACAAGAAAGGGCCTTATTGCCGTATCTGCAAGATGGCCGCCTGCACCGCGGAAAAAGGGATCGACTTCTGCGTCGAATGCGACGAATATCCCTGCGCCGATCTCAAGAAGTTCCAGTCAGAGCGGCCGCACCGGATCGAGCTGTTCGAGGACCTGGCGCGGATCAAGGCCGTTGGCTGGGAGCGCTGGCTGGCCGGATCCCGTGAAAATTATGCCTGCCCCAAGTGCCGGACAGTGAATTCCGCGTACGACCTGAAATGCCGGAAATGCGGCCATGAGCCGAGCTGCCAGTATGTGGCCCGGCACAAGCCGGCGATCGAAATGGCTTTAAAGAACAGGTGATGCTTGGGACCAGCCATCCGGGCTGGTTCTTCTCCCGCTGTTATCTGGCGGCTGGCGCCCCGTGTCCTGCTGAACCTTCAGCCAGCGTTCCCAATCTTGGTATCCCATCCGACGAGTTGCGGTGTTCCATCAATGCCTGCTCAAGATACCCGCCGGGGCGGAATTGAAGACGGCCACGGCCCGGAATCCAGCCGGCGCCTTGCCGGGGAGGAAGCATGGGAACGAAATCAAGGATGGTCGTCGCGGGGGTCATGATGGCTTCGTTGCTGTCGGCATCGATTCAACTGCCGGCCAAGGCGCGCCAGGGTGCGCGGGTCATCGTGGAGCGGAAGGACGGGGCCACCGTCAGCGGCGAACTGCTCATGGTGAAAAGAGACTGCCTGGTCGTCGATGGCCAGGGGGGAGGAGTGATCGTCGGCTTGGGCGATGTTCATTTGGTGAGGATCGTGAAGAAATCCATGGCCGGGGCCGGCCTGCTGGTCGGGCTTGTCGGCGGCACGCTGGTCGGATATGGAATGGGCAGGGAATCGCCCGGATGCCAAAGCCGGGAGCAAAGCGCCACCCTTTCATTCCTGTTTCTCGGCCTGCCGTGCGGGGTCCTCGGGGCGCTGCTTGGGGTGGCTCTGGGGAAAGACTCCGTCCTGGAAAAAGACAAAATGAAGCCGTTCTCGTTCCTGTTCGCGCTCAACCGCTGTGCCCGGGTATATGACCTCTCTTTAGTCATTGGCCATTGATACGGGGTATTTCAGGGAGGGGATGGTGTCAGGTCTTTAAAGACCGGACACCCTTGTGCCGCTCTCAAGAGGAATGGACCGGGATGGTGACGGTGCCTTGCTTCGTTGCTTTGGGCAAAGAGCTTTGCATTTTTTCTTCTTTTCTTGCTACCATCTAACGCTCATCGTCCGGTGACCCAGTTCATTCCAGGAAGCGGATTGCACACTTGCCGGCTGGGGGATAGAATGGGGGCGGATACAAGGAGGCAGGCAATGATCAGCCGGATATGGCATGGCTGGACGACGCCGGAAAACGCGGACAAGTACGAGGCGCTGCTCAAGGAGGAGATCTTCGCCGGCATCCTGGGCCGGCACATCCGCGGCTTCCAGGGCATCCAGCTGCTCCGCCGCGCCAGCGGCAACGAAGTGGAATTCATCACCGTCATGCGCTTCGATTCGCTCGACGCGGTCCGCGAATTCGCCGGGGATGACTACGAGGCGGCCGTCGTCCCCGCCAAGGCCCGGGCTGTCCTGTCCCGCTTCGATGCCCGTTCCCAGCATTATGAAGTTAGGGAAGAAAGGAAGGGGAAATAAGGCGCCTGGGCGTCCGGCCGCCGGAAAAGCTCATGAACGAGGCGAAGCGGGAAACGGAAGCGCTGCGCGAGCTGGCGAAGGATCTGGGCATCGACCTGTTCGGCGTGGCCGATCTCAGGCGGCTGCAGGGGATGCCGACGGGACTGGACGGCGGCCCGGCCGGCCTGACCGGCATGTTCCGCTTCGCGATCGTCCTGGGCGCCCAGTTGCATAAGCTGGGGAAGAAGGCGACGGGCGACGACCATTGCCTCTTCCTGGAGAGAGCGGCCCTGGGGATCTCGGGCTATTTGGAGGGGAGGAAGGATCGCGCTCTGATCGTCCATCCCGAGGATGAGTTCGATCCCGTCCGGCGCCTGGGGCTGCTGTCGCTGAAGGTGCTGGCCAAGGAAGCGGGGCTCGGGTGGCAGGGGCGTTCCCTGCTCATCGTCTCGCCGGAGTTCGGCCCGGTCCACCGCTGGATCGCCCTGCTGACCAACCTGGAACTCGAAACCGGCGCGCCCATGGAAAACCGCTGCGGCGACTGCTCCCGATGCGTGGACAGCTGCCCGCAGCAGGCGCTGAAGCTCGTACTTTTCACCGACCATCCCAAGCGCCGGGAGGACGTCCTCAATGTCAGCGCCTGCCGGGGAGACGACGGCTGCCTGGCCTGCCTCGAGGTATGCCCCTGGCGGCCGGATTCCCGTCCGGAGAGCATAGAGCAAGCTCGTTCCGCCGAGCTGTAAGGAGGCCATCATGCAAAATGTCCTGTTGATCGTCGCCGTGGGCATCGCGGCCGTGTTCGTCACGGGGTATTCGCTGAAAAAACTGGGGCGGCCATTCAAGACGCTGCCGCTGACGCTGCACAAGCTGCTCGGCGTCGGCGTCTTCATCTACCTGGCCGTCACCGTCGTCCGCTTGGCCCGCGCCGGATCGCTGAACGGCCTCGGATGGGGGCTGTGCCTTTTGGCCGGCGCCCTGTTCCTGGCGGCGCTGGCCAGCGGCGGCTGGCTGGCCGCGGCCAAGGGAGAGGCCAGGCTCGCTGAGACGCTACACCGCATCCTGCCGCGCCTGGCCGTCATTGCCACGATCGCCTGGTTCTACCTGCTGATCCGGCGCTGACGTTCCGTGAACGAATGGGTGACCGGGAGAGCGTGAAAATGATCCGATGACGATCCTGTGGAAATACCTCAAGCCCTTCCGGGGCTGGCTGCTGCTGGCCATGGTCCTGGCCACGGCGGCCCAGGTGCTGGGCCTGCTCGATCCCATCATCTTCGGCCGCATCATCGACCGTTTCGCCGTCAACCCCGGCGGCCGCCCCCCGTCCGAGCTGGTCCCCGGCGCCCTGCGCTGGCTGGTCCTGGCCGTGGCCGTCGGCGCCGGCGCCCGCATCTTCCACGCCCTGACCGACTACGTCACCCGCCTGGTGACGCAGAAGTTCGGCCTGGCCGTCTTCAACGACGGGCTGCGCCAGACCCTGCGCCTGCCCTACCACGAGTTCGAGGAGGCCAGCAGCGGCCACATGCTGGCCACGCTCAGCAAGGTGAAGGCGGACAACGAGCGCTTCATCGCCTCCTTCATCACCGTGCTGTTCTCCTCGCTGGTCGGCGTAGCGTTCCTGGTCTGGTATGCTTTCACCCGCCACTGGCTGCTGGTGCCGGTCTTCCTCTTCGGCGTGGTGGTGCTGGGAGGCATGACCGGCCTGCTCAGCCGCCGCATCAAGACCATCCAGCGCGCCGTCGTCGGCGAGACCAGCAAGATGAGCGGGGCCATCACCGAGTCGCTGCGCAACATCGAGCTGGTCAAGAGCCTGGGCCTGACCTACCCCGAGATCCGCCGCCTGAAGGGCTTTACCCAGCGCATCTTCGACCTGGAGATGAAGAAGGTCGGCCGCGTGCGCACCCTCGCCTTCCTGCAGGGGGCGCTGCTGCTGCTGCTCAAGGAGTCGATCCTGTTCATCCTGCTGTGGCTCATCTTCCACAGCCGGCTGTCGCCCGGGGAGCTGATCTCCATGCAGTTCATCTCCACGCGCATTATCTTCCCGCTGCAGGACCTTGGCGGCATCATCCTGGCCTACCGCGAGGCGCAGGCGTCGCTGCAGGCTTTCGACGAGCTGATGCGCAAGCAGCCCGAGGAACGGCCGGCCGAGCCGGTGGAGATCGGCGAGATCAGCTCGCTGCGTTTCGACGACGTCGGCTTCCGCTACAAGAGCGCCGCCCAGGACGCGGTCTCCGGCCTCACTTTCGGCGTCCGCTGCGGCGAGACCGTGGCCTTCGTCGGCCCGTCGGGGTCGGGCAAGTCGACGCTGGTCAAGCTGCTGGTGGGGCTCTATGCGCCGACGCGGGGAACGATCTATTACGACGAGGTCCCGTCGCGGGATATCCGCTTGAACCGCCTGCGCCGCCAGCTGGGCTTCGTCACCCAGGAGACGCAGCTGTTCTCCGGCACCATCCGCGAGAACATGCTCTTCGTCAAGCCCGACGCCGGCGACGACGAAATCATGGCCGCGCTGGAGCAGGCCGCCGCCGACCGGCTGGTGCGGGAGTCGCCGCGCGGGCTGGACACGCTGCTGGGCGAAGGGGGCAAGAAGGCGTCGGGCGGAGAGAAGCAGCGCCTGGCCATCGCCCGCGCCCTGCTGCGCCGGCCGCGGCTGCTGATCTTCGACGAGGCCACCTCCTCGCTTGACTCGCTGACCGAGGAGGAGATCGCCCAGACCCTGCGCAAGATCTCCGCCGACCACCGCCAGATCACCATCATGATTGCCCACCGCCTCTCGACGGTGATGCACTCCGACCGCATCTGCGTGCTGGAGAAGGGACGGGTGGTCGAGCAGGGCACTCACGAGTCGCTGCTGAGGAAGAAGGGGCTGTACTATGCCATGTGGCGCCAGCAGGTGGGCGAGCGGCCGGCGAAAAAGGAAAAAAACAACCAGGAAAGAGCCGAAACGCCCTCATGAGGGGGCAGGGGGTGGGCGCAGCCAGGTTGGCGCGACCGGGCCTCGGCCTGAAGGAAAAAGCGATGGACACAGATGAGAAAACCGTGTGGACGGCGCGGGCAACGATCGAGATCGCCGCGGCGCCGGAAAAGGTATGGGCCGCGCTCACCGGGATCGACCGCTGGCCCGAGTGGCAGCCCGGCGTATCCGCGGCCAAGCTCGATGGGGGGCTCGCGGTGGGCAGCGTCTTCCGCTGGAAAGCGAAGGGACTGGGCATCGTTTCGACCGTCCGCGAACTGGAGCCGGGGAAACGCATCGCCTGGGCGGGAATCTCCCTGGGAATGCGGGCCGTGCACGCCTGGACGCTGGAAGCGACGGGCGCCGGCACGCGCGTGACCACCCGGGAATCGATGTCGGGGTGGCTCGCGTCCTTCATGCGCATCGTCTCCCCCGGTTTCCTGGAGAAGTCCGTCGCCGCTTCCCTCCATGCGCTGAAAGCCCGGAGCGAGCGATCGGAATGAAGGCCGGCAGAGGAGAGCATAACGAAAACGGGCGCTGCCCGCGGTTCCGGCGTTGCCAGGCCGACGAAGTGAATGCGGACTTTTCAGCCATTATGAATTGGAGGCTACAATGAAATCCGGATCGGATGGAAGGAAAATCGCGTTGGCCGCCATTGCCTTTCTCTTCTTGCTGGCTGCTCAGCCCGGCCGGGCCGAGGAGAACCCCTCGCAGAAAGCGCTGACCGCGGCCGAAGTACTGGCCGCGGCCCAGCCCGGCGAATGGCGGCCGCTCGACCCGGAGAACACCATCTACCTCGAGCTGGCCGGCGGCCGGGTTGTCGTCGAGCTGGCGCCACGATTCGCCCCCCTTCACGTCGCCAACGTCAAGGCGCTGGCCCGCGAGAAGTATTTCGACGGCCTGGCCGTCGTGCGCGTGCAGGACAACTACGTGGTGCAGTGGGGCGATCCCAATGCCGAGAATCCGGATAAGGCACGCAAGATCCTGCATGCCAGGCCGACCCTGCCCGCGGAGTTCGACCGCGCCTGCGATGACGCCGCCCCGTTTTTCGCCCTTCCCGACGGCGACGTCTATGCTCCCGAGGCCGGCTTCGTCGACGGCTTCCCGGCGGCGCGCGACAAGGCCGCGGGACGCATGTGGCTGATCCACTGCTATGGCATGGTGGGCGCCGGCCGCGGCGACGCGGCCGACAGCGGCGGCGGCGCCGAGGACTATGTCGTGATCGGCCACTCGCCGCGCCACCTCGATCGCAACTGCACCCTCTTCGGACGCGTGGTCCAGGGCATCGAGCATCTGTCCGCCCTGCCGCGCGCATCGGGCCCCATGGGCTTCATCGAAGACGCGGGGCAATGGATCCCCATCCGCTCGGTCCGCGTGGCCGCCGACGTGCCGCCGGCGGAGCGGAGCGAGCTCGAGGTCCTGCGCACTGACAGCGACGCGTTCCGCAGGCTGATGCAGGCCCGCCGCGAGCGCAACGAGGCCTGGTTCCTGAACAAGCCCGGCCGCGTCGAGGTCTGCAACGTGCCGGTGCCGGTGAGAAAAAAGGGGAATTAGGCTCGGCCGCCCCGGTGCACCCGGCCATTTGCGGTCCGGGCCAGGAAGAAGTAAGGCGGGGCGTTGCAGTCCCTTGTGGCCGCGCATATAATCGGGAAGGGGGCGCGGCCGTCCCGTCCGCTTGGAGGCGTAAAATGAAGCGTTGCGCATGGCTGTTGGCGTTCGCGGTCCTGGCGCTGGGCATCGCAGTGCCGGCTCAGGACGCCGTTCCGGGAGGCGATGAAGTGAAAAAGGAGGACATGGTCAAGATCAAGCTGCCCGAGCCGAAATTCGACGGCGCGGTGTCGCTGGAGAAGGCCATCAAGAGCCGGCGCTCGGTCCGCGATTACGCGGGCGAGCCGGTCACCCTGGCCCAGGCGGCGCAGCTGTTGTGGGCCGCCTACGGCATCACCGCGCCCATGCCCGAGGGCCCGGTCTTCCTGCGCGGCGGGCTGCGCGCGGCGCCGTCGGCCGGCGCGCGCTATCCCTTCGAGGTCTATCTCGTCGCCGGCAAGGTGACGGGCCTGGCCGCCGGCGTCTACCGTTACGTCTCGGAGGAGCACGCCCTGGTCAAGGTCCTGGACGGCGACGTCCGCAGCGCCCTCTGCGAGGCGGCCTACGGCCAGGAGTGGATCCGCGAGGCGCCGGCGTCGCTGTTCGTCTCCGCCATCTTCGAGCGGACGACGAAAAAATACGGCGAGCGCGGCAGCCAGCGCTACGTCTGGATGGATTCGGGCTACCTGGGCGAGAACGTCTACCTGCAGGCGGAGGCGCTGGGCCTTGGCTGCTGCGTCGCCGGCGCCTTCGACGACGACGCGGTCAAACGGGCCATGAAGTTGCCCGCCGGCGAGGAGCCGGTCTGCATCCTGGCCGTGGGGAAGAAAAAATAGGGCGGGGATGCTGCGGGCTGCCGGGAAAATGAGCAACCTTGCGGGACGAGCGTGGCAACGGAGCCGGCAACACCGGTTCCTCCCCGGCCGAACGGCTGCCGCCCTGTTCATGCTTTTTCTCCCTGCCGTATTCGCCTCTTGCGGCCGCGGCAACGAACCGGAGCCTGAGCCGGAGGACCCGAACGTGCTGGTTGCCCAGGTCGTGGCCGTCACGGCCACTGCGGAACAGGAACTGGCCAACGAACTGAACCAGTCGGTGGCCCCGCTGGATGACGGCGGCTTCGCGGTAGTCTGGGGGCAAGGCGAAACCACGGGTGATCGCGACATCATGACGCAGTGGCTGGATGCCGGGGGCATGCCCGTCCGCCCGGCGGGTCCCCTGAAGGTGACGAGCTACCTGGACGACGCCGGCGACTCGGTGGTGATCGGCCGCGAAGGGGGCGGAGCGTATGTGGCCTTCTCGCAAGTCGACGGCCGGGCGTTCCAGGTGAAGGTCCAGGCCTTCGATCGCGGCATGGTCCCCCTGTGGCCGGCGCCGATGCGTTCCGCCATCCACGACGGCGGCTATGAATCGCAGCTCGAGCCTTCCCTGGCCCCTGACACCGCCGGGGGCGTCTTCGTGAGCTTCTATACCCACAGTGAGCGGGACGGCTGGGGAATCAAGTGCCAGCGCATCGACGCCGGGGGTGTCCGGGCCTGGGGGGACGAGGGGATCGTTCTCGGCCGGCGGTACGGATTCGTCACCTATCCCACTGTCGTGGCCGACGGCCTGGGCGGGGTGTACGTTTTTTGGCTGAACCTGGGGAACGATAATGCCGTGCCGCCGGAAACCGTGCAGGTCGAGGGGCAGCACCTGGACGCCACAGGGAACAAGCTGTGGGGCGACGCGCCTCTGGTCATCGACCGCGGCGATGGCGCCCGGAGCGGCTACAGCTACACCGATTACATGGCGGTCTCCGACGGCCAGGGCGGCGCGATCGTGTCCTGGTACGCCGACCTCGATCCCGGAGACCATGAGATCGACACCCTGGTGCAGCGGGTGAACGGATCCGGCCAGCTGCTATGGGGAGAGGGCGTCTCGGCCGGAAGCGCAGACCGGAGCTGCCAGCTCGATCACCTCATCAGCGCCCGGGACGGCGGGGTATTCGCCGCCTATCGGGTTTACGAGGGAGAAGACTGGTACAACCGGCTGTGGCTGCAGAGGCTGGGTGCCGGCGGCGAGAAGCAGTGGGGAGATGCCGGGATCGAGATCTCCAACCCCAGCGTGCCGCGCGCAAACTACGCCGTTTATGGATACTTCACCGGCAGCCATCTGAACCTTGCCTGGACCAAGCAAGAGGTTCCTTACACCTTTGATTTCGATGTCGTGACCGGTCGCTTCAAGAAGGACGGGACGGCGATGGATCCGGCCGACGCCGTGATCGTCGATGACACCGACGACAAGCAGTTCACCCGGGGCATGGCCTACAATCCCGTCTCCCAATCCTATTTCATCCTGTGGGAGGATTCCCGGCGCAGCAAGAATTGGGACGACTTCGACATCTACGGCGCCATCCTGCGGAAAGCGGCCTCCGCCATGGCGGTTTCCCCTCCGTTCCCGGTTTCGCTGCCGGCGCGGAAGCCCATGGAGCTCAACCGGAGGCAGACCCGCCCGATGCCCGGCGGCAGAATCGTCCGGCGCGAAGGGCAGATCGCGCGCCTGAAACATGCGGGATCCGCGGCTTGACATGGGCAAGCAATTCGAAATCCGCCGCTTCCCGCGCACCCGGCTGGCCACGTTCGACATCGGCGCGCTCAGCCGGAAAAAGCATTACGTGACCGCGCTGCTGGAATTGGACGTCAGCGAGGCAAGGCGGAAGATCCGCGACAAAAAGAAGGCCGGCGCGAAAGTCTCGTTCACCGGCTGGCTGCTGCAGGCGATCGCCGCCGCCGTCGCCCGGAACAAGGAGGCGGCGGCCTTCCGCGTCGGCCGGTGCAAGTTGATGATCTTCAATGATGTCGACGTTTCGCTCATCGTGGAGAAGGAGGTCAACGGCCAGCGGGTGCCCCTGCCGCTGCTGATCCGCCGGGCTGACAGCAAGACTCCCGAAGAGATTACCGCCGAGATCGACCGGGCCAAGGCCGGCCGGTTGGACGGCGAGCAGATGGTGCTGGAGCGCGGCATGACCGCGGCCGAGAAATTGTACTATTTTCTTCCCGGCGCGGTCCGGCGCCTCGTCTGGCGGTTGATGATGAGGCGGCCGCGCTATCTGTTTAAGAAGATGGGCAGCGTCGTGGTCACCGCCGTCGGCATGATGGGGCAGGTGAACGGCTGGTTCGTCCAGACCTCGGTCCACCCCCTTTCTTTCGGGATCGGCTCGATCCTGAAGAAGGCGGTCGTCAAGGGAGACGAGGTCGTGGTCGCCGAGATGCTGCACCTGACCGTCCTGGTCGACCACGACGCCGTCGACGGCGCGCCCATGGCGCGCTTCGTCGCCGCCCTGACGGAAAACGTCGAGGAGGCCGCCGGGCTGTGAACGACGGGGCAGGAGGCGCAAATGGAGCATTTCCCCGATTTCATGAAGAACGCCATGAACCGGATCGATCCCCGGCAGCAGAACACCGCCGACATTGAGGGATATTACTATGAGGGCAGGGACGGCTCCCAGGCCGCGTTCTGGGAATGCCGCTCCGACCGCGTCTCGCGAGAGCATGCCCACGATTTCGACGAATACATGGTCTGCGTCAGCGGCGAGTATGTCGCATGCCTGGACGGCAGGGAGGTCAGGCTGAAGCCCGGGGATGAGTTGTTCATCCCCAGGGGGACCGTGCAGCGGGGGACGTGCCGGGCCGGGACGCGGACTATTCATTTCTTCGGAGGAAAGAGGGTCGTCCAGCGGGCCGGTTCCTGACGGGCAGGGCGGAAGATCGCTGGCGACGAACAAGGAGACAGAAATGAGCGACAAGGTGCTGGTGGCGTACGGCAGCAAGCACGGCATGACGGCGGAGATCGCCGAGAGGATCGGCAAGGTCATCCGCGAGCGGGGGTTCGACGTCGACGTCGCGCCCGCCGACAGGGCTGGGGACCCAGCCGGCTACCGGGCGGTGATCCTGGGCAGCGGCGTCTATGCCGGCATGTGGCGGCGGCCGGCGGCCAGGTTCCTCAGGGCGAACGCCGCCGAGCTGGCCCGGCGGCCGACATGGTTCTTTTCCAGCGGGCCGACCGGCGACGGCGAGTTGAACGCGCTGCTGCAGGGCTGGAAGTTCCCCAAGGGGCTGCAGGAGTTTGCCGACCGCGTCAAGCCGCGCGGTGTCATCGTGTTCCGCGGCGCCTTCGACGAAAAAAAAGCCAATTTCCTCGAGCGCTGGATCATCAAGAAGGTCAAGGCGCCGTTCGGCGACTTCCGCGACTGGCCGGCCATCGAGGCCTGGGCCCACGACATCGCCGAGACGCTGAAAAAGAGCTGACGGCGGCGCCGTGCCGGCCGGCCGCTTCCGCAAGGCGCTTGCGGCTGAGATTCCGGACCGCGAACTCGCATGTATTAGCCGACGTGCGGCTGGATCCGCGTCCGCGCGGCAGAGGAGGCCCCATGCGCGCCAAGACGGTCGTGTTCATCGCCCTGTTCATTGCCGCGTCTGCCGCGGCGTTTCCCATCCAGGCCTTCAAGGTGACGGGGGTGTCGGCGTCCGTTTCCGAGCGCGAATACCGCGGCTTCTGCCCGCACCGCTTCGAGTTCACCGGCCGCATCACGGTCAACCGCGAGGGCACGGTGCGCTTCCGCTGGCTGCGCAGCGACGGATCCGCCAACGCCGAGGAGACGCTGGCGTTCACGGAGGCCGGGACCAAGACCGTGTCGACATACTGGCAGCTGGGTGGGGTCATGGGCACTTATCGCGACCGCTGGATGCGCATCGAGATCCTCGCTCCCAATTCCCTCCTTTCCAACCCGGCCGTTTTCGACCTGGAGTGCCTGCCGCAGGTGCGCATGGAGCGCAAGGCCTACAGGGTGTCGGGGCGGATCATCACCGGCGGCCAGCACGTCGAGTGGCTCGAGGGGCTGCAGCTCAAGGCCAGGCTGATCAGCGGCACGAGGACGGTGTCCACCTGCACCGCCGCCTTCAACCGCGACGGCGTCTGCTCCTACTCGCTCGTCGTCTTCAACGCGCCGGGTTCATACCGGGTAACGGTCGAGCCGGTCCATCCGACCGATCCCGACCAGTTCTACCTCTGCTTCGACTCGGTCGACCCGGCGTTCATCATCGTCACGCTGAGCGAGGAGGCGCCCGAAACGGCGGGCCAGAACTTCGACCTCACCTGGAGCTGGCGCCACCTGGACATGGGCGAGGATCATTTCGATTCGCCCTGCTGGTAGCGGGGCCCCGTGTCCCCGCTGTCTCACTTGTGACGCCCGGCGGCGGGGAGGTATAATCCCTCCCGGAAGAAGGCATACATGAGAACAAAAAAAAGCCTCGCCGTCTTGCTGGCCGTCTTTCTGGCAACGCCCCTGGCCGCCGCCTGGTTCGTCCAGCGGGACACGATCGGCGAGGGGATCCCGACCTGGATGGCGACCGCGCGCAGCCTGGACGGGAAGCTGCTGTTCTGGGTGGAATTTCCGAGCGACCAGAGCTGTGTGCCGGTCGTGACCCTTAAAAGCGACGGCTGGGAGGCGTTCGCCTTCGACCCGGCGAAAATCGAGAACGTCGCCGCGGTCATCCGCTTCACGCGGGAGCGGCTACTGCAGGCGCCGGGCTACGCCGCCAATGGCTTCATCTTCGAGTGGGTGCTGGAGAAGGGGCAGATCGCCGAGATGCTGGCCGGCTTCGCCGCGGAGCGGGAATTCCACGTGTCGCTCCCCGGCCGCGAGGGCGAAGTGGCGGGAACGTTCGGCCTGCAGGGGGCGATGGAAGCCATCCAGGGCGCCTGCGCCGCCTGCGAGGAGCTGGTTCTCGCGGAGAACGACTTCGTCATCGCCGACTCGAGCGAACGGCTGCTGACGAAGGCCGAGGTCGCCCGCCTCTCCGCGAACCTTCTGCGCATCGCCCGCAACGAGATCTTCGCCCGTCACGGCCGCGTCTTCCGGGACCCGGTCCTCGGCCGCCACTTCCGCTCCAAGGAATGGTATCGGCCCGGGGCCGGGGAAACGGAATTGTCGGCGACCGAGAAGGCGAACGTCGCCCTGATCGCCGCCTGCGGGAATTGAGCCGCCGGCGCGGGAACGCTGCGTGTCCGATCTTCGTAGAATCATCATGCCGGAAAGGATGAACCGGCTCGGCGCCGTCGTGACGATCGCGTATTACCTCCTGGTCATCTCGGTCTTCGCCGCCCGGCTGCTGGGCCGGCCGCGCTGGGAGCACGGCCTGGGATTCGCGGTCCTGCTGCTGGGATTCCCGCTGGCGCGGCTGCTGGCCGCAGCGCCCGGGCTGCGGCGCCCCCCGCTCTATTTCGTCCAGGTCGGCATGCTGCTCGCCTACCTGATCGTCGAGGCGCTCCTGGACTACGTGTTCCGGGTCGATTTCCGCCACGTCCGCTGGATGACCATCTCGTACGTCACGCTCTTTTTCGCCGCCTCGGGCGGCATGCTGGGCGTGGCGCCGCTCGCCGGCCGGCCGTGGGGGATCGCGGCCATCGTCCTGTTCCTGGCCATGGCCGCGCTGGCCTTCGTCCAGCGCGCGCTCACCGGCATGTGAATCGGCACCTTGCGGCCGTTGTCGATGCAATGGAGGATCCATGAAGCAGATCATCACCTTGATGTGCGCCTGCCTGGCGGCCGCCTTGGCCATGGCGCAGGAGGCGCCGCTCACCCCAGACCCACGCGTCGAGCCTGGGCTGGCCCAGGTGAGCGCCTGGCGGGAGAAGGCGGCCGACATCCATCCCGCCTTCACTAAGAACTATCCCGTCGCCCTGGTCGCCGGCGGGCAGTGGCGGGTGTTCGCACCCGAGGGGGAAAAGGGCTGGAAACTCGCCTTCCAGGGGCCTGCGAAGCAGGAAGTCCCCGCTGGCGTGCGCGCCGCCATGCCCCTGCCGTTCTGGGAGAACCGCATGGCCTGCGTGGTCAGCCCCGACGCCTTCGACTCGGCCGGGGAGATCGCCGTCGTGCTCCACGAGTTCGTCCACTGCTACGAATGGGAGACGGTTGAGGCGAAGCTGAAGGAGGGGATGGAGGTCTGCCGCGAGGCCATGGCGCGGCAGGACTACATGTGGGAGCTGCAGCACCCCTTCCCGTACGGCAACGCCGAGGTCAGGCGGGTCTATTTCCTGTGGCAGGAGGAGCTGGCGAAGGGCCATGACGCGCGCGCGAGCCATTGGCGCTCCATGCTGCGCAAGGGACTGAACCGCCATGATTGGGAATACATGACCTGGCAGGAGTGGAAGGAAGGATTGGCCCGCCTCCTGGAGAACAGGGTGCGCCAGCGATTCGGCCTGCCGCCCAGGTTTCCCTCGGCCGATGCCCCCTTCGACCGCGTCAGCTTCTACCGCGGCGGCGAGCTCTTCATCGAGCGGCTGGCCGCGAGGGAACCGGGATTGGACCAGGATATCGAGCGGCTCTACCGCCGCATCTTCGCTTCGGGCGGCTGAGCGGGAGGGCGCATCATGGAGTTTTACGAGGCGGTGAAGACAAGGAGAACGGTGAGGGAGTTCGCCGAGAAGCCGGTGCCCGAGGCGGCGGTCCGCCGCGCCCTCGCCGCCGGGCTGGCGGCCCCGAGCAACGCCCACCTGAAGAGCTGGCAGTTCATCCTGCTTCGCGACCGGGAGAAGCGGGACCAGGCGGTCGTCGACCGGCTCAAGGCGCGCGACATGAGCGACCCGGCGGCGATCGAACGCTTCCTGGAGCGGTTCGACCAGGAGGAGCTGAAGCGGGTCTACCGCCGCTCGCTGCCGCGCCAGCAGAGCATGATGCTGGAGGCGCCCGAGCTGCTGCTGGTCTGCTACCGCACCAAGCCGCTGGCCGACTGCCGCACCTGGTTTGAGCTGAACCCGCTGGCCTCGGCATGGATGTGCATCGAGAACATCATGCTGGCGCTGGCCGCCGAGGGGCTGTTCGGCTGCACCTATACCCCGTACGACGCGAGCGCGCTGAAGATGTTCCTGGGCGTCCCCGGCGACTACGAGATCGCCGCCGTCATCCCCTTCGGCTATCCCCTGCAACCGCCCGGTCGGGCGGAGAGCGAAGACCTTGAGGCGCGCATCCATGTCGACAGCTGGGAACGCCGGGTTGCGGCCGGGCCGCTTTGATATTATAGTGGGCTCATGATAGAAACGATTCCTCCGCTCCGCCGCGCCTGCCTGCCGGCGTTCGCCATCTTGCTCTGCCTCGGGCCGCCGGCGTTATTCGGCCAGGAGCAGACGCCGCAGCCCGAGATCTGGCCAAGCCGGCAGAGCGGCCAGTGGGTGTGGGTCGCGCCCAGGACCGATCTCTCCCCCGCCGGTGTCGAGGCCGCTTTCGCGCGGATGATCAACGAAGCGACGGCGTACGTCGAGTCGCGCACCAGCGGCGTCGTGTTCCTCCCCAGGAAGTTCCGCCTGACCGAGGGCAGCGCCCAAAAAAGGAGATTGTACAAGGAACGGCCCGAAAAGGCCGGCGACCTGCGCTTCACCTGCGAGTGGCAAAGCGGCTACCTGAACCAGGACCGCGGCCAGACCTACGCGTACATCCCGCTCGACGCCGTGCGCGGCATCGACCTGCACTACATGCCGCGGATGCGCGAGCGCTTTGCCAAGGCGCCCGAAGGCCGGAACTGGGTGGTCAACGTCTTCGCCGACACGCGGTACAGTTTTTTCTTCAGCCTCGAGGACACGGCGCGCCTCTTCATCTCCGCCCTGGCCTCGACCCTGGAGCAGCGTGGGCTGAAGCTCTCCTTCTCGCGGACGGGGCTGATGTGGGAGAACATCACCCTGGCGCAGGCGGCCGACATGGGCCGGGCGGCCGAGGGGGTGCTGGTCACCCGGGTGGCGGCCGGCAGCCCGGCCGACCGCGCCGGCGTCCGCCCCCTCGATGTCGTCCTGGAGGTCAACGGCGAGAAGGTGAAGAACTATTCCCATCTCGCGCTGCTGCTCGACGGACTGGCGCCGGGAACCAGGGCCGCGTTCAAGCTGCTGCGGCGGCTGAAGCCGCCCGATGCATTGCCCGGGCCCTGCCCCTGGGAGCCGCTGAGCGTGGAGATGGAGGCCCGCTAGCGCGACGGCGCGAGACTGTCATGGCGGCCGCAAGGGAGGGGAAAATGGCGGGCAAGCGGATCGGCATTTTCATCGCGGCGTGCCTTTTGGCGGCCGCGTGCGGCCGCGGCGGGGGAACAAGCGAGAGGTTGATTGACGTGGGCGGTCATCGCCTTTTCCTGCGCGACGCCGGGAAGGGCAGTCCGGTCGTGGTCATCGATGCCGGCATCGGCGACGGCGTCGACAAGGTGCGGCCGCTGCAGGAGCGCCTGGCCAGGGAAACGCGGGTCATCGCCTATGACCGCGCCGGCTACGGGCGCAGCCAAGCCGGCCCGCTGCCGCGCGACGCCGGGCGCGAGGCCGGCGAGTTGAGGGCGTTGCTGGAACGGGGCGGCATCCCCGGCCCCTTCGTCGTGGTCGGCCACTCACTCGGGGGGCTGAATGCCCAGCTGTTCGCCGCCCGGTTTCCCGGCGACGTCGCCGGACTGGTCCTTCTCGACCCGCCGCCGCTGTCGTTCCTGCTCGGCCGGGAATATCAGGAGTTCGCGGCGCTGGCCGAGCGGATGACCTCCGAGTGGCAGCGGGCCGCTGATGCTGCCCGGGGCGCCGGCGGACCCGAGATGAGGGCGAAGGCCGCTTTCCTCGCCGCCATCGCGTCGGAGCACCGTGAGATGTTCGCCGCCTCGGCGCAGGCCGCCGCCGCGATTCCGGGCTTCGGCGACGTCTCGCTGACGGTCATGGCGGCCGGCAGGGCGAATCCCGCCTTCGGCCCGGCCGCCGGCGGCTACCAGCGTTACTGGATCGAGCAGAACCGCCTGCTGGCTGCGAAGTCCCCGCATGGGCGTTTCGTACTCGTCCCTGACTCCTCGCACTATCTCTATCTCGATGCGCCGGCCGCGGTCGAGCAGGCCGTTTTCTCCGTGGTGCGCCGTGCCCGGGAACGGCGGTGAGTTGAAGGCAAATCCCGGATCGAATAATATGGGGATGAACGCCCCGTTCCCGGGGCGAGGAGGCGACATGAAGACCGTCCAGCAGGCAGCCGTGGCCTTCGCCATGGGCGTGTTCACCCTGATCGCGGTTTTCGTCAGCCACGCGGCGCTGGTCCACATCTATCGCGGCGCGGGCGATCTCAGCCCGGAGTGGCGGGTCCTGCGCCTCTGCTTTGCCCTGGTGGTGGCGTTCCAGTTCTTCATCCTGGCGACGCTGCTGAGGGTGATCCGCCGCGGCCCTACCCCCGGGGAATGAAGCAGGTCATCGTCCTGGTCGGCCCGAAGGGGGCGGGCAAGACAACCATCGGTGAATTCCTGGCCGGCGAGCTGGGGATCCGCTTCCTGCGCGTCGAGCCTCTGTTCCTGGAGGCCCATGTCCGGCTCGGCGCCTCCCATCCCGATCCCGACCGGCTGGGCTTCGAAGCGGTGCTGGCCAGCCTGGCCGCCGCCCTGCGCGAGTGCGACGTCGCCTGTCTGGAATCGACCGGCGCTTCGCCGCACTTCCCCTGGCTGCTGGCCGAGATGGGCCGGCTGGCGCGGGTGGCGCTCGTCCGCGTACTGGCCGACCCGGCGCAGTGCATTGCCCGCATCCGCGGCCGCGACGCCTCGGTCCATATCCCGGTCTCGCAGGACGACATCGCCCGCATCAACGCTCTTGCCTGCCGGAAAACCCTTCCCTGGGACGCGGTGATCGACAACCGCGGCCGCTTCGACGGCGCCCTCATCCGCCAGGCCGTGCAGGCGCTGATCGCGGAGGGCGAACCGAGCCATGGGCGCTGCTGACCGGGGCAGGCTCCGCCGGGCGCTGGCGGCCCTGCACGCCGTTTTCCTGGGGTTGCTCGCCTGGATCGTCCTGGCCGGCAAAGGCGGTCCGGGCGTCCTCGCCTACAGCCTGCTCCTGCTGCTGGTCATCGTCGGGCTGCTGCAGCAGCGGCGGCTCCTGACCATCCTGCCCGCCGCGGCGCTGCTGCTGGCTGCCATATATTACCTGGCTGTCACCGCGGTGTTCGCCGCGACCACGCTGCCGGCGGCCGCCTTCCTCCCGCTCATGGCCGGCATGGTCCTGCTGCTCCTGTTGGAGGCGGCCACCATTTTGGTCGTCGTTTTCTTCCGCGCTGCCTTCGATTCCTGATATAATGAAGGCCGGCGCGTATAGGAGCAACGGCATGAAAACGATCGGCCTGCTGGGCGGCATCACGTGCGAATCCTCCCTGGTCTATTACCAGCTCATCAATGAGCTGGTCCGGGCGCGGCTGGGTGGGCACAACTCGGCCCGGAGCGTCATGGTGTCGGTCAACTTCGCCGACGTCCAGCCGCTCACTGAGCGCGGCGACTGGGCCGGCGTGCTGGCCGTCCTGCAGAAGGCGGCCAAAGGGATCGAGGCCGCCGGCGCCGACCTGCTGGTGCTGTGCGCCAACACGGCCCATAAGCTCGCCGACGAGATCGGCCGCGGCGTCGCCATCCCCATCGTGCACATCGTGGACGCCACCGCCGAGGAGATCCGCCGGACCGGGCTGCGCAAAGTCGGGCTGCTGGGGACGCGCTTCACCATGGAGGAGGAGTTCTTCAGCGGCCGCCTGCGCGAGCGGCACGGCATCGAGGCCCTCGTCCCCGGCCCGGAGGAGCGCCGGCTTGTCCACCGCATCATCATCGACGAGCTGGCGCTGGGCACGGTCGATCCCCGCTCCGGGGAGGCGGTCTGGAGGATCATCGACAGCCTGGTGGCCCGCGGCGCCCAGGCGATCATCCTGGGCTGCACCGAGCTGCCGCTGCTGGTCCGGCAGGACCAGGGCGCGGTGCCGCTGTTCGACACCACCGCGATCCATGCCCGCGCCGCGGTCGACCTCGCCCTGCGCTGAACCGCGGGCGGAGACGGGGAGGAACCGACAGTCATGGCCGACACGGGCCTGAAGGGCAGGGTGGCGCTGGTCACCGGCGGCAACCAGGGGATCGGGGCCGCCGTGGCGCGGTCGCTGGCCGCGGAAGGGGCGGCCGTCTTCATCACCTATCTGCGCCTGAGCGCCGACGATCCCGGCGTGCAGGCGGTAACCGCCCTGCCGGCTTATGCCGCGGCGCGGGGGCAGACGGCGGACGCCTTGGTGGCGGAGATACGGGATCGGGGCGGAAAGGCGGCCTCCTGGGAGGCCGACCTGGCCGATGCCGGCGTGATCCCGAGATTGTTCGACCAGGCGGAGGCGGAACTGGGTCCGGTGGAGATGCTGGTCAACAACGCCGATTCCTGGGTGGGCGACACCTTCCTGCCGGGAACCAACGACCGTTACGGCCGCAGGCTGCCCATGGTGAGCGTTGAGAGCCTGGAGCACGGCTTCGCCGTCAATTCCCGGGCCGCGGCGCTGCTGATCGCCGAGTTCTCCCGCCGCCATGTGAAGCGCGGCGCCGCTTGGGGCAGGATCATCAGCCTGACGACGGGCGGCGCTCCCGGCTTTCCCCAGGAAGCCTCGTACGGCGCCAGCAAGAACGCCCTGGAGAGCTACACGATGGCGGCGGCCATGGAACTGGGGCGGCACGGCATCACGGCCAACGTGTTGTGCCCGCCGGCGACCGATACCGGCTGGCTTACGGCGGAACTGGCCAAGGCGATCGCCGAGGCAGGGCCGCTGTTTCATGTCGGCAGGCCCGAGGAGGTCGCCGAAGTGGTCGTTTTCCTTGCATCGCATCAGGCGCGCTTCATCACCGGCCAGAGGCTGGCCATGCGCTGAGCGGGATCGGCAAAGCGAAGGGGGGAAGACATGAAAACCATCGGGCTGCTGGGCGGCATGACCTGCGAGTCGTCGCTCGTCTATTACAGGATGATCAACGAGATGACGCGGAAGCGGCTGGGCGGGAGCCATTCGGCCAAGAGCGTCATGGTCTCGGTCGACTTCGGCGAGGTCGAGCCGCACATGGAGCGCGGCGAATGGGACCGCGTCCTGGCCACCATGCTCGACACCTCGCGCGCCGTCGAGAAGGGCGGCGCCGACTTCCTGGTGCTGTGCACCAACACCATGCACCGCTTCGTCGCCGAGATCGACCGCGAGATCGCCATCCCCCTGCTGCACATCGTGGACGCCACGGCCGCCGCGGTCAAGAAGGCGGGGCTGAAGACGGTCGGCCTGCTGGGCACGCGCTTCACCATGGAGGAGGAGTTCTACAAGGGACGGCTGCGGGAGCGGCACGGCATCGCCGTACTGGTCCCGGAACAGGAGGAGCGTGAGCGGGTGCACAAGGTCATCATCGACGAACTGTCGCGGGGGATCACCAAGCGGGAGTCCCGGGACGCATACTGGCGGGTGATCAACGGCCTGGCCCGGCGGGGGGCGGAGGGGATCATCCTGGGCTGCACCGAGATCCCCTTGCTGGTGAAGCCCGAGGCCGGCGCCATCCCCCTGTTCGACACCACCGCCATCCACTCCCAAGCGGCGGTCGACCTGGCCCTGGCCTGATGCCCTTGAAACAACAGGTTTTGACCCCGGGCTGCGCGCTGCTCCTGCAAAAGCCCAACCTGTCCGGAGCGCTCCGCCGCCTCGGCTGGATTTAGGCGCCAGCGGGCGTTCTTTTGGAAGCTCCAGCCGTTCGTGTATAATGCCGCCATGCCCAAGCGCCGGCTGACATTCCTGTTTTCCCTCGCCCTGTTCACCGGCTCGCTGCTGGTGTTCTGGGTGCAGCCGATGCTGGCCAAGCGCGTCCTGCCGCTGCTGGGCGGGGCGCCGGCGGTCTGGACCACTGCCCAGGTCTTCTTCCAGCTGCTGCTGCTGGCCGGCTATCTCTATGCGCATGGCCTCAGCCGGCGCCTGGCGCCGCGCGGCCAGGCGGCCGTGCACCTGGCGCTGCTGGCGCTGGCCTGCGCCTGGCTGTGGCTGCCGCGGACCGATCCGGCGCCGCCGGCGACCACCGACCCCGTCTTCTGGCAGCTGGCCTTCCTGGCGCGCGCCATCGGCCTGCCCTTCCTCGCCCTGGCCGCCGGCGCGCCGCTGCTGCAGGACTGGTTCTCGCGCACGGGCCATCGCCGCGCCCGCGATCCCTTCTTTCTCTACGCCGCCTCCAACCTGGGCTCCATGGCCGGCCTGCTCGGCTACATCCTGGTGATCGAGCCGGCGCTGGGCCTCGAGGGCCAGCGCCGGGCATGGGCCGCCGGGTTCGGGCTGTTGGCGCTCCTGGCCGCTCTCTGCGCCCTGACGCTCCCGCCTGGCCGGACGCGGGCGCCGGCAGGTGGCGAGCCGCCCGAGGCGTCCTCGCCGGCGCCGACATTCCGCCGCCGCGCGCGCTGGGTCTTCCTTTCCTTCGTCCCCTCGTCGCTGATGCTCGGCGTGACCGCCTACCTGGCCACCGACATCGCCTCGATCCCGCTGCTGTGGACGGCGCCGCTGCTCCTGTACCTGCTGACGTTCGTCATCGCCTTCGGCCGCCGCGCCTCGGCCGCGCCCGGCGCCCCTGGGACCGCCGCCCGGACGCTGCGCATGACCGTGCTGATTCTGCTGTTCGTGTGGCTGGCCGGTATCCGCGACCCGGTCTGGCTGGTGCTGCTGCTGGCGCTGGCCGGGTTCTTCGCCGTCGCCCTCGCCGTCCACCTGCGCCTGGCCGGAGACCGCCCGGGACGCGACCACCTTACCGGATTCTATCTCTGGCTGGCCATGGGCGGGGCGCTGGGCGGGCTGTTCAATTCCCTGCTCGCCCCGCGGATCTTCTCCGGGGTGACCGAGTACCCGCTGGTGATCCTGCTGTCGCTGCTGGCCGTTCCCCTGGATGCGTCCCGAAACGCACCCGGCAACAGCGGCCGCTGGCGGCGCGCGGCCGTGGACCTGGCCTTTGCCCTGGCCCTGTTCGCCCTGGCCCGGCTGCTGGCAACGGCGCTGCCGGCGGCGGTTCCTTTTCGCACACGGGTGCTGCTGGCCGTGGCCCTGCCGCTGGTGCTGGCCTACCTGGCGTCGCAGCGGCCGCGGCGCTACGCCCTGGCCCTGGCCGCGGTCTGGCTCGCCGTCCTGCTGACGCCCGGCGACGAGGGGACGCTCCTCTTCCGCCGCCGCAACTTCTTCGGCACCCTGCGCGTCACCGCCGACGCCGGCGGCCCCTTCCACCGCTTCTATCACGGCACCACCCTGCACGGGCTGCAGTTCACCACGCCGGGGCGGCGCGACGAGCCGCTGGCCTACTACCACCGCCTGGGGCCGTGCGGCGCGGTCATGGCCCGCCACGAGCAGGTCCCGGCGGGGAACCGGGTCGCCGTCGTCGGCCTGGGCATCGGCGCCACCCTGGCCTACGCCCGGCCCGACGAGGAGTGGACGGTCTACGAGATCGATCCCGAGGTGGTGCGCGTGGCCCGCGACGGCCCCTGGTTCAGCCACTGGCGCCGCTCGCCGGCGCGCAGCGTCCGGCCGGTGGTCGGCGACGCCCGCCTCGGCCTGCAGCGCGCCGCCCCGGGCGAGTTCTCCCTGATCATCCTCGACGCCTTCTCCTCCGACTCGGTGCCGGTGCACCTGCTCACCCGCGAGGCCATGCGCCTTTACCTGTCGCGCCTGGCCCCCGGCGGTCTCATCGCGGCCAACATCTCGTCGTGGAGCATGGACCTGGGCAAGGTGATGGCCGGCCTGGCCGCCGACGCCGGCCTGGCCTGCATCAACTGGCGCGATGACCGCGCCCTGCCGCCCTCGCCGGCTACGCTGGGCAAGTACCCGTCCAGCTGGGTGGTGCTGGCGCGCCGTGCGGAAGACCTGGGCGGGCTGGCCTTCGACCCCCGCTGGAAACGCCTGCGGCCGCTGCCCGGCGTGCGCGTGTGGACCGACTCCCATTCCGACATCCTCGGCGTGCTCAACTGGCGCTGACCTCCTTCCCAACTTGTGGCAAAAAAAGCGCGCTGCGCCTATAATGGACGCCTGCGGAACGGAGGGCCCATGGCATACAAGGACATCCTGCGCAACTCGCTGAAGACCTTCGAGGACCTGGAGAAGTGGCTCATCGGCCAGAAGGCGCGCGTCGACCCGCGGCTGCGCGAGGTCATCGGCAAGTACCCGATGCGCGTGAACACCTACTATCTCTCGCTCATCGAGAAGATGAACGACGGCATCTGGAAGCAGGCCATTCCCGACGTCGAGGAGCTCGAGCACTACATGGACCTGACCCCCGACCCGCTCGACGAGGAGGGCGACATCCCCCTGGGCGGGCCGCGCACCATCATCCACCGCTACCCCGACCGCGTGCTGCTCTTCGTTTCCAGCGAGTGCGCCATGTACTGCCGCTTCTGCACGCGCAAGCGCAAGGTGGGCGACGAGCTCAAGAATCCCTCCATGGAGGAGATCGGCAAGGGGATCGACTACATCGCCGAGCACGAGGACATCCGCGACGTGCTGATCTCCGGCGGCGACCCCTTCCTGCTTGGCACCCGGCGCCTCGACGAGATCCTGGGCCGCGTGCGGCGCATCCCGCACCTGGACATCTTCCGCATCGGCACCCGCGTCCCCTGCGTCTGGCCGCAGAAGATCACCGAGGACGCCGAGTTCGTCGACATGCTGCGCAGCCATCTGCCCCGCTCGCTGAAGGAGCCGCAGCTCTTCATCAACACCCATTTCAACCATCCCATGGAGATCACCGAATCGAGCTGGCAGGCGATCAAGGTCCTGCGCGACCTGGGCATCCCCGTCGGCAACCAGAGCGTGCTGCTCAAGGGGGTCAACGACGACACCGACGTCATGCGCGACCTGGTCCACGGGCTGGGCCGCATGGGCGTCAAGCCCTACTACCTGTACTACGCCGACTTCGTCGAGGGGACGGGCCACTTCCGCACCCAGATCTTCAGGGGCAAGGAGATCTGCCGCGACCTGTGCGGCGCCACGACCGGCTTCCTGCGGCCGACGTATGTCGTCGACGCCCTGGGCGGCCGCGGCAAGACGCCGGTCGACCTCGGCTATTCCGAGGGGATCAGCGACGACCGCAAGGGCGGCGTGATCACCTCGCCGATCGGCCTGGGCAAGGTCTATGTCAACGATCCCATCGAAAAGGTGGAGGGCAAGCCCATCCGGCACAATCCGAATCGAAAATGAACCGTGCAGAGTGAAATGGTGAAACGTGAAAGGCAAAAGGCAAAAGTGAAAAGGTAAAAGTAAGAAAAGAGAGAGAAGGAAAGCGAGACAAGTGATAAACCGGAAAAAGAACGAGGAACACAAAGAGGAGGGGCATGGCGGACGTTGAGCGCGAGCTGGCCGGAATCAAGGAACGGCTGGAGCGGATCGAAGTCCAGCTCCGGTTCCTGTTCAAGAGGCTGGGGATCTCCACCCAGGACGCCCCGGCGGCGAAGGCGTCGCCGGTTGTCATCGACCTGCTGAGCCGGGGCGACAGGAAAGGCGCCATGCGCGCCTTCATGGAGGAGGCCGGCGCCAGCCTGAAGGACGCCAAGAAACTCGTCGAGTCGCTCGCGGCCGGCCCAAAAGAATAGCCGATGACCCGATGGTACGAGGAGCTGTTCCTGGATTATGCCGATCACTACGACCATGAGCCCTACACGCAGGGCACGGCCGGCGAGTGCGACTTCATCGAGAAGGAGATCGGCGGCGACAAGAAAAAGCGCATCCTGGACATCGGCTGTGGCACCGGACGCCACGCCATCGAACTGGCCCGCCGCGGCTACCGGGTGGTCGGGGTGGACCTGTCGGCGGCGCAATTGCGGCGGGCCCGGGAAAAGGCGGCCGCCGCCGGAGTCAGCATCGATTTCCGCCGCTGCGACGCCAGGGAGCTGCCCTTCACGGCCGAGTTCGACCTGGCCATCATGCTCTGCGAGGGCGCCTTCCCGCTGATGGAGACCGATGAGATGAACTACGCCATCCTGCGGGGAGCGGCGCGGGCGCTGAAGCCGGGCGGCCAGCTCATTTTCACCACCCTCAACGGTCTTTTCCCGCTGTTCCACTCGGTGAAGGAGTTCCTCGACAGGGAAAAAGGGGAGGGTGGCGCCGAGTGCCGGGAGAGCTCCTTCGACCTGATGACCTTCCGTGACCGCAACGTCACGTCCGTCGTCGACGACTCGGGGAACAAAAAGGAATTGCGCTGCGACGAGCGCTACTACGTGCCGAGCGAGATCGCCTGGCTGCTGAATTCGCTGGGCTTCCGGGGCATCGGCATCTTCGCCGCCCGGCTGGGCGCCTTCAGCCGCGCGGACGCCCTGACCCCCGACGAATTCGAGATGCTGGTCGTGGCCGAGAAGGAATAGGGACCGCGCCCGCATATTGCCCCAGCGAATAATTTGCCTAACGCGGCCCGTTCCAATTACCCGTTGAGTTGACTATAATCCCGGGCGGCCGCCGTGCAGGCGGCTGACCCCAGGAGGTGCCCATGGAAACGCTGCTTTCGCTCTGGCTGCCGATCGTGCTGTCGGCTGCGGCCGTGTTCATCGCCAGCTCCTTCGTGCACATGGCCCTGCCCTTCCACAAGGGCGACATGCGCAAGCTGGCGAAGGAGGACGAGGTCATGGCCGCCCTGCGTCCGTTCGCCATCCCGCCCGGCGACTACGCCGTCCCCAGCGCCTCCTCGCTGAAGGAGGCCAACAGTCCCGAGTTCGCCGCCAGGATGGAAAAAGGCCCGGTGCTCTTCATGACCGTGGCCGGAAAGCGGACGACCGCCATGGGCCTCAGCCTGCTGCTCTGGTTCTTCTACGCCGTAGCGGTCGGCAAGCTCGCCGCCTGGGCCGCCGGCCTGGCCCTGCCCGCCGGCGCCGGCTTCCTGCCGGTGTTCCGCCTGGTCGGCGCCATCGCCTTCGCCGGATACTCGCTGGCGCTGCTGCAGCAGTCGATCTGGTACCAGCGCCGCTGGCGGACGACGCTCCTTTCGATGCTCGACGGATTGCTGTATGCCCTGCTGACCGCCGCCATCTTCGGCTGGCTGTGGCCGCGCTAGAAGGGGAGACGCGTGCCTTCCGTGCATGACGTCCTGACGCAGCTGGCCGTGATCGCCGCGGAATACCCGTGGCTGGCGATCGCCTGGCATGTCTATTTCGGCGTGTTCGCGACCGCGCTCCTGTGCGGCTGGCGCCCGATGCGGCGCCTGGGAGGAGTGCTTCTGGCCCCGCCGCTGTTTTCGGCGAGTGCCATGGCCTGGATCGCGGGCAACCCCTTCAACGGCGCCGTGCTGCTGGCGCTTGCCGGGCTGCTGCTTTTCCTGGCGCTGAAGCAGCCGTGCGCCCCGGCGCGGATCGCGCCGCCGTGGTTTCTTTTCCCGGGCATCGCCCTGTTCGCGGTCGGCTGGGCCTATCCCCATTTCCTCGCCGCCGGCTCGCTCCTGCCCTACCTGTACCGGTCGCCGCTGGGAGTGCTTCCCTGCCCGACATTGGCCATGGTCCTCGGAGTGGCGCTCATTCTCGACGGCCTGGGCTCGCGGGGCCTCTGCCTCGTTTTGGGCGCATTCGGGGTGTTCTATGGCGCCTTCGGCGTCTTGCGCCTCGGCGTTACCGCCGACTGGACGCTGTTGCTGGGGGCCGTGATCGTCCTGGCCCGCGCCGTGGCGAGGCCGAGCGCGGACGGGAGCGCCGGGTGAACGCCGCTGCCGGCCACGGCCCCCGGCCATCGTTCGCGCGCTACCTGCTGGGGACGATCCTGCGGCCCGGACCGACCTTCGCCGGCCTGCTGCAGGACGACCGGCGACTCGGGCTCGGCTCACGCGCACTGGCGCTCAACGCGCTCCTTTACACCCTGGTCTACGTTTTCCTGACCATCGGCAAAGGAGCGCCATCGGTGTTCACTCCGTTCCTGGCCATTTCCAGGGAGTCGTATTATTACTACAACCGCTTCATGCTTGCGCCGAGCATGTTCCTGGGCTGGATCGCCGCCGCCGGCGTAGCGCAGCTTCTGAGCCGCCCTCTCGGCGGCAAAGGCCGCTTCGAGGACAACCTGTCCGTGTTCGGCTTCGCCAGTTTGGTCCCCTGTCTGGCCTCGCTGCTCCACGACCTGCCCGACTCGCTCCTGGGCGCGCTCGGCCTGCTCGACTTGCGCGCCTACGAGGTCACGCTCAATTCGCCGACCGTGTGGCGCGGCATCCTGCTGGCGCTCTACGGCGTCTCCATCCTGTGGTTCCTGGTCCTGTACCCCCTTGGGCTGGCGGCGGCGCAGCGCCTGCGGCCGGCGGCGGCCGTCCTGGCCGGCGTCCCGGCCTACCTGGTGTACCAGGCGATCTTCGCCATCTTCAACCGCTGAGGCGCAACGGAGGTTCAGCGATGATCAAGAAAATCCTGATGTGCCTGCTGGCCTGCCTGGCCGCGACGGTGGTGTGGGCCGTGGACGGGAAGCGGGACCCCGAGTCGCCGCTGCTCGCCTACATGGCCGGAAAGGCCTACGACGAGGCGGCGGCGCGCGAGTTCGCCGCCGACGAGTACGGCATGAGAAAGTACGTCCTGGCTTTTCTCAAGCGCGGCCCCAACCGCCCGACAGACAAAAGGAAAGCCGAGGAACTGCAGGTCGCGCACCTGAGGAACATCGACAGGATGGCAGCGGCAGGCAAGCTGGCGCTGGCCGGCCCCTTCCTCGACGACGGCGAGCTGCGCGGGATCTACGTCTTTTGCGTCGATTCGCTCGCCGAGGCCGAGGCGCTCACCCGCAGCGATCCGGCCGTCCAAGCCGGCAGCCTGGTGATGGAGCTGAGGGAGTGGTACGGCTCGGCGGCGCTGATGGCGGTCAACGCGCTCCACGCCCGGCTGGAGAAGAAACCGGTCGCCGGCGAGTGACGGGCTGGCCCGCGCCGCGGGGCCGGCACCCGCGGCGCAGGAGCAATGTCCGTTCCGCGGTTCCCCTTTATTGAGGGGAGCGGTCTTAAACCGCCTCGATCGTGGAGGGCGGCTTGGTGGCGATGTTGTAAGTGACCGAGACCACTCCCGGTACGCGCTCCAGGATGGCGGCCGCGATCCGCTCCAGGAGCTCGAAGGGCAGCCGCGTCGGCGACGCCTGGCGGGCGTCGACGCTGTCCCAGCAGCGCACCTCGACCTGCTGGCCGAACTGGCGCCTGCCGGCGCGCATGCCGGTCACCCGGTCCTCATGCAGGATGGCCAGGTATTGGAAGGCCGGGATCCCGGCCAGGAGCTCCTCGACGACGGCCGTCGCCTGGCGCACGGTCTCGACGCGTTCGCGCGTGGCCTCGCCGATGACGCGCGCCGCCAGCGCCGGCCCCGGGAAGGGGATGCGGGCGAACAGCTCCTCGGGCAGCCCGAGGGCGCGGCCGAGCTTGCGCACGCCGTCCTTGCGCAGGCGCAGCAGCGGCTCGAGGATGGAGTAGCCGAAGGCCGCCTGCGGGTCGATGCCCAGCTGGGCGAAGACGTTATGCTGGCGCTTGATGCCGGCGACCGTCTCGTCGACGTCGGTCAGGATGGTGCCCTGCAGGAGATGACGGGCGCCGCTCTCGCGGACGATGCGGCCGAACACCTTCTTGTAGAAGGTCTGGGTGATGGCTTCGCGCTTCTGCTCGGGATCGCTGATGCCGGCAAGCGCCGTAAAGAACTTGTCGCGGGCGTCGACCACCTCGACCGCGACGCCGAGGGAGCGGAAGAGAGAGGACACCCGCTCCGCCTCGCCCTGGCGCATCAGGCCGTTCTGGATGAACACCGTGCGCAGCTTCCTGCCCAGGGCGCGATGGCCGAGCAGGGTGACCGTCGAGGAATCGACCCCTCCCGACAGCGCGTTGATCGCCGTCCCTTCCCCCACCGCCCCGCGGATCTCGCGAACCTGTTCGGCGATAAAGCGCTCGCAGTCCAGCTCCTCCGCCCGGATCTCCTGGATCATCCCGCACCTCCTGGCTGTCGGCCAGGATTATACCGCAGGAAAAAGTGAAAAGTGAAAAGGAAAAAGCAGTGGGTAAGGGGTAGAGGGGTTAAGAGGCAAAGTGGCAAAGCAGCAGCATGAACCGAACCTATGTCGCCATTTTCTTGCTTTACCTCTCTATCTTTCTCTACTCCTGATCCCCTCGCTGTTTCTTGGGGACGGAGCTTTAAAATTTGACTTTTTTGCCGCATGGTAAAAAAGTAAAGAATTAAAGTACCGTCCCCAAGGCAACGGCCTTGTCCGGCCAGGGCCGCAGTGGTACAATGTCACATGTCACATCAGCCTTGCCAGCGGGGGCGGCGATGATCGCCCCGGTCGTTCTCGTTTCGGCGGCCATCCTCGCCGTTGCCTATCTCCTGTACGGCCGCTTCCTGGCGCGGCGCCTGAGGCTCGACGACGGCACCCCGACGCCGGCGGTCACCGTCAACGACGGCCGGGACTACGTACCGGCCTCGGCGGGGCTCCTGCTCGGCCAGCACTTCTCGGCCATCGCCGCCGCCGGCCCCATCGTCGGCCCGATCATGGCCGGCATCTGGTTCGGCTGGCTGCCGGCGCTGCTGTGGATCGTCCTCGGCTCGATCTTCATCGGCGGCGTCCACGATTTCTCCAGCCTGGTCGCCTCGGTGCGCCACGGCGGCGCGTCGATCGGCGAGATCGTGCGCCGCAACCTGTCACCGACCGCCTACCGCCTCTTCCTCACCTTCGTCTGGCTCTGTCTGGTTTACGTCATCGCCGCCTTCACCGACATCACCGCCCAGACCTTCCGCACCGTGGGCGCCTCCGGCGAGGCCTTCGGCGCCGGCGTGGCCGCCTCCTCCGTTCTCTACATCCTGGCGGCGATGGCCATGGGCGTCCTGCTCTACCGCTTCCGCTGGAAGGAGGGCCGGGCGACCCTGCTATTCCTGCCGCTGGTGCTGTTCATCATCTGGATCGGACCGCGCCTGCCGGCGCCGCTGCTGGACTTCCTGGCCGCGGTGCCGGTCAAGGGCTGGGACGTCGTCCTCCTAGGCTACTGCTTCTTCGCATCGGTCATCCCGGTGTGGCTGCTGCTGCAGCCGCGCGGCTACCTGGGCGGCTGGCTCCTCTATCTGGTGATCTTCGCCGGGCTGGGCGGCGCCCTGTTCGGCGGCATCCCGGCCGCCTACCCGGCGCTGAACTTGAGCGGGCTGAACAGCCTGCTCAACGGCAAGCAGCTGTTCCCGCTGCTGTTCATCACCATCGCCTGCGGCGCCTGCTCCGGGTTCCACGGCATCGTCGCCTCGGGAACCACCGCCAAGCAGCTGGCGCGCGAGCGCGACGCCCGCCCCGTCGGCTACGGGGCCATGTTGCTCGAGGCCCTGGTGGCCGTGCTGGCCCTGGCCACGGTGATGGCCCTGGCGCCCGGCTCGCCCGCCCTGAAGGAGGATCCCAACCTCATCTATGCCCGGGGCATCGCCCGCTACCTGGGGCTGGCCGGCATCGACCCGGGGCTGGCCCTGTCGTTCGCCCTGCTGGCCTTCTCCACCTTCGTCTACGACACCCTCGACGTCTGCACGCGCCTGGCGCGCTACATCCTCCAGGAATTCACCGGCTTGAAGGGGCGGGCCGGCGTGGCCCTGGCCACGGCCGCCACCCTGGCCCTGCCGCTGCTGTTCCTGCTCTCGACCCGCGAAAAGGGCTACCTGGTGGCCTGGCCGATTTTCGGCTCCAGCAACCAGCTGCTGGCGGCGCTGACCCTGCTGGCGCTGGCCGTGTGGTTGAAGAACAGCGGCAAGCGCGCCGGCTTCGTCCTGCTGCCGCTGGCGGTGATGCTGGTCATGAGCCTGTGGTCGCTGGTGCTGCTGCTCAAGCCGTTCCTGGCGGGCGCGGCCGGATTCGACAGCCTGCTGTCGGCGGCCTTCGGCGCCATCCTGCTGGTGCTGAGCGCGTTCCTGCTGGCCGAGACGGCGCGCGTACTATGCAGAAGAAAGTGATAGTGTTAGTGATAGTGATAAGAACGGCGAACAACCCGATCTGTCCAAAACACTAGTGACGAGTGACGAGTGGCAGCCTTCGATCAGCTGGAATATGTTTAACTTTCTCGTTCTCTGTACAAATTTGTAAAAAGAGCCGCACTTATTTTGGTCTTTACAGCATAAAGAAATCGGTCGAGTGTGTTTAACTACCATTATCACTACCACTATCACTTTCTTCAAATTTCTGAGAAGAGCCAAATTTACAAAGGGGCCGACTTGTGGTACATTGAGTACGAACGGAGCGCGCAACGCGCCCGGCGCGGACGGAGATCATGCATATCTACCTGAAAAAACTCGAATTGCACGGATTCAAGTCGTTTCCGGAAAAGACCGTCGTCCAGTTCCACCAGGGGATCACCGCCGTCATCGGCCCGAACGGCTGTGGCAAGAGCAACCTCGTCGACGCCCTGCTGTGGGTGCTCGGCGAGCAGCGCATCAAGAACCTGCGCGGCGAGAACAACGAGGACCTGATCTTCACCGGCAGCGTCTCCAAGAAACCCCTGGGCATGACCGAGGTCGGCGCCTTCTTCCAGAACAACGACAGCGAGACCTACATCGCCCGCCGCTTCTTCCGCAGCGGCGAGGGCAAGTACATTCTCAACGAGAAGTTCTGCCGCAACAAGGACATCCAGGACACGCTGTTCGACCTGGGCATCGGCGAACGCAACTACTTCATCTTCGAGCAGGGCAGCGTCGAAAAGATGGTCAACCTCAAGCCCAGCGAGCGCCGCATCCTCATCGAGGAGGCGGCGGGCATCGCCCAGTACCTGGAGCGCAAGAAGGAGACGGCCGGCAAGCTGATCATCGCCCAGCAGAACCTCGACAGCCTGGAACTGGTGTTGCAGGAGAAGGGCAACCGCCTGCGCGACCTGAAGAACCAGGTCCACTTCGCCCGCCGCTACCGCGACGTCAAGAATTCGCGCAACGAGCTGCTGAAGACCCTGCTGAAGAAGAAGTACGTCGTGTTCAAGGAGGAGTTCGACCGCCAGGGCGCCAAGATCATGGAGTTCATCAACGGCGAGACGGCCATGGTCAAGGAAATCGCCGAGTACGACCGGCAGCTGCTCGAGCTGGAGAATAAGCGCTGGGCCCTGGAGCAGGGGATCAAGAACAACCAGCAGTTCATTTTCGACCACAACAACAAGCTCCTGGAGGGCAGCAAGGAGATCGAGAAGACGCAGCAGCGCCAGGAGTTCCTGCGCCAAAAGATCGCCGAGCTGGAGCGCTTCGCCTCCGAGAGCGAGGCCGAGACGGGCGAGAGCGAGCGCCAGGACCGGGCGCTGGCGGCGGAGCTGGCGGAGTTCGAGAAGGAGCTGGCCGGCCGCGCCGGCGGCGACCAGGAGCTTGAGCGCGCCCTGCAGGCGGCGCGCCAGGCCATCGCCGAGCGCAACATCAACGACGGCCACCTCAAGAAGTCCATGTTCAACCTGCAGGTGGAGGTCTCGCGCAACCGCAACGAGGCGGCCCACCTGGAAAAGAACCTGTCGCGGCTGGAGGGCGACGTCGCCTCGCGCCGCCACACCATCGAGGACCTGGAGAAGCAGGGCAGCGACCCGGAGACCGCCCAGGTGGAGCAGGCGGTGGCCGGCCTGGCCGAGGCTCTGGCCGGGCGCGAGGCCGGGCATGCGCGCGCCGCGGCCGAGTTCGCCGCCGCGCGCGCGGCGGGCGAGGCGCTGGAGAAGCAGCTGCGCGACGCCCAGGCCGAGATCGCCAACCTGGAGCGGCAGAAGGAAAAATACCTGGAGATCAAGGCCAAGATCACCGGCACCGACGCCCGCTTCGCCCCGGCCGGGCACCGCGGATTCCTGCAGGAGCAGCTGCAGGCGCCCAAGAACCTGCATGCCGTGCTGGAGAGCTTCTACTTCGACGAGCTGGACGCGCCGATCCTGGCCGACGCCGACGCCGCCCTGCGCCCCGAGCTGCGCAAGGCCTTCCTGGTGCGGCCGGCGGCGCCGGCCCTGCCCGACGCCATCCGCCGCGAGCCGGGTTTCCGCCGCTTCGTCAAGGAGCTCTTCGAGCTCGAGGACCGGGAGCTGAAGACGGGATTCCGCGACGGCGTGCTGGTCGACTCGCTGAAGAACGGCCTGGCCATCTTCGCCAAGTACGGCGTCGACGTCGTCACCGAGATCGCCGAGGTGATCGGCGCCGGCGGCGTTTTGATCAAGAACCGCGACCGCGGCATCCTCGAGGTGCTCGACGAGATCAAGGCCATCGAGCGGCGCGTCGATTCCCTGGGCTCCGGCCTGGCCGGCATCCGCTCCGGGCTGGAGGCCGCCGGCCGCGGCCGCCAGGAGAAGGCCCTGCGCCTGCAGGAGGCCGAGGGGGCGCTGAACCTGCAGAAGGAGGAGGGGATCGCCCTGCGCTCGCGGCTGGAGGCGCTGCGCCAGAACCGCGAAATGGGCCAGAAGCGCATCCAGATCGCCCATGCCGAGATCGAGGGCTTCGCCGCCGAGACGGAGAAGCTCAGGCAGCGCCTGGCCGAGCTGGAGAAGGAGAAGGCCGAACTCGACCGGCGCAGCCAGGCCCTGGAGCGCGAGAAGGAGGAAGCCGCCGCCGCCGCCGAGGCGCTGCAGCAGCAGCTGAACGGAAAGGAGAAGGAAAAGATCCAGCGCGACCATGCCCTGAGCCTGATCCGCGAGAAGATGAGCTCGCGGCGCAGCCTGCTGCGCGAGAGCCAGGCGCGGGCGGAGAAGCGCCGCCAGCAGGTCCAAGCCGCCGCCGGCGAAAGGAAGCGGCTGGAGCAGGAGATCGCCGACAGCGCCGGCAAGATCCAGGAGATCCAGGCACGCGGCAAGGTCCTGGGGCTGGAAAAGGCCGACCTGGAGAAGCTCATGAAGAAGGACGAGCTGGCGCTGGACGAAGTGAGCGCCCAGGCCAAGAAGGCCGCCGCCGACCTGGCTTCCAAGCGCCAGGTCCTCGAGGAGTGGCGCGAGAACAAGAAGGAGAGCGAGATCCGCATCGCCGCCGTCAAGAAGGACCTGTTCCAGCTGGAGGAAGTCTCCGGCCAGGAGCTGGGCATGGAGCTCAAGGACCTTGAGGCCGACCCCGAGGCGCTGCAGCGCGACGCCGCCGAGCTGGAGGGGCAGTACAACGAGCTGGTGGCCAAGCTCAACCGCATGCGCGACAGCGACCGCCTGAACTTTTCCGCCGAGGCCGAGTACGAGATCCTGGAGAAGGACTACAACTTCCTGGGCGGGCAGAAGGAGGACATCGTCAAGTCCATCGCCGACATGAACGCCGCCATCGCCCGCATCGACAGCGACTCCCAGTCGAGCTTCCTGGCCGCCTTCAATGCCATCAAGGAAAACTTCGTCAAGAACTTCAAGATCCTCTTCGAGGGCGGCGAGGCCGAGCTGGCCCTGACCGACAACGAGAACGTGCTCGAGGCCGGCCTGGAGATCCAGGTGCAGCCGCCGGGCAAGAAGCTGCAGAGCATGCGCCTGCTGTCGGGGGGCGAGAAGACCCTCACCTCCCTGGCCTTCCTCTTCTCGCTGTTCGAATACAAGCCCTCGCCCTTCTGCGTCTTCGACGAGGTCGACGCCTCGCTCGACGAGGCCAACATCCAGCGCTTCCTCAAGTTCCTGCACCAGCTGAAGAGCCAGACGCAGTTCGTCATCATCACCCACAACTTCAAGACCATGGAGGAGGCCGACTTCATCTACGGCGTCAGCATGGACGAGCCCGGCGTGTCCAAGCTCTACTCCATGAAGATGACCTGAGGCGGACATGGCGGCCCCCGGCTTCGTCCAGGTCTACACCGGCAACGGCAAGGGCAAGACCACGGCCGCCCTGGGGCTGGCCCTGCGGGCGGCGGGACGCGGCCTGCGCACCTACGTGGCGCAGTTCATGAAGAAGGGCGACTACGGCGAGCTGCTGGCGGTGCGCGAGCGCCTCGCCGACATGGTCACCATCGAGCAGTTCGGCCTCCCCGAGTTCCACCACCGCGAGCAGGGAGTTACGGAGGCGGAAACGCGCGCCGCCGAGGCCGGATTGGCGGCGGCCGAGGCCGCCCTGCGCGGCGGCGCCTACCGCATCGTCGTCCTCGACGAGGTCAATACCCTGCTGCACTTCGGCATCGTGCCCGTCGCGCGCGTCCTGGCGCTGCTGGACATCCGCCCTCCCCAGGTGGAGCTGGTGCTGACCGGGCGCTACTCCCCCCAGGCCGTCCTGGACCGCGCCGACCTGGTGACCGAAATGCGCGAGGAGCGCCACTACTATCAGCGCGGCGTCATGGCCCGTGACGGCATCGAGCGCTGATCCCGCGACCCGAGCCGCGCCCCTTCCTGAATGGCCATGCTGCTGCGGAATCGTGACGATCCCCTTGACTTTTGCATATCAAAGGTATATGAATCCTGAAGACACGGGAAACTCAGGAGATTCAGGAGGTTTTCGCATGAAAAAAGTTATTTTCCTTGTGCTGATTTTCTGCTTCGTTTTTACCATCAGCGCCGAAGAGCGGGTCGTCCGGCTCGGGCAGCATCCCTTTTATAAAAGCAGGGACCTGAAGCCCGAGGACCTGAAGGTCATCGCCCTGGACAAGGCCGGCGAGGTCAAGCAGGGCTTCGAGATGGCCGGCAACGGTGAGTTGGTCTTCGCTTTCCTCGAGCAGATCCAGAAGGCCGACGTCCAGACCGTGGACATGCAACCGGGCGACACGGTCAAGTGGATGCTGTTCAAGAAAAACCGCAAGGTCACGGTCATGAATGATGTGGTCTGGGCCGGCAAGAAGCCCCTCACGGCCTACACCTTCACCATATTCCGCGACGGCAAGCTCTACACCTTCATCGTCCCCAAGATCTGCGGCAACATCTCGCTGAAGAACGTCAGCGAAGTTCCGGCGCCGGTCTGCGACCTGAAGGTCTCCCCGGCCGAGGCCGAGCTGGGCACGCCGGTTAAGATCGAGATGTGCGGCTCGCAGAACGCCCTGAAAACCACGGTGACGGTCAGCGACGCCGCCGGCGCGGTCGTCAAGACCTTCGACCTGACGCCGGAAAACTGCGCCGCCGAGCTCAACCTGGACAAGGTGGGCGAGTATTCGGTGGCGGCCGTTGTCGAGGGCCAGTACGCCATGAAGGCCGCCAACCCCTGCGAGGCCACCATCAAGGTGCTGGCGCCTCCGCCGCCTCCGCCGCCCCCGCCGCCCGCCAAGGCGGCCCTGCCGCTGGCGTTCCTGCTGGAAGGCGGCCCCGGCCTGCTGAAGGGCACCTACACCTCCATGCTCTGGGCCCGCGCCGGCGTCCTGTTCGGACTGGTCGAGGACAAGCTGGATGCCATCTTCACCCTCGGCGGCGGCGTGCCGCTGCAGGGCGACCCCTGGAAGTCCTTCTTCATGGGCAATGCCGTGCTGAACCTGCATGCCGGCCAGGCCTACCTGGGCGGCGGCCTCGGCTTCAGCACCAAGGACCGCGATCAGGCGGTCAAAAAGGGCGGCATCGACCTGGTCGGCCAGCTGGGGATCAACCTGTTCAAGCACAACGATTCGACCGGCTCGCTGTTCGGCGAGCTGCGCGCCCCGGTCTTCACCGAGGGCCGCGACTGGGAGCACAACCACAAGCTGCTGCTGGGCTTCCGCTACATCTTCTAGGGCGAAGCCAAGACCGAGACACGAGGGCCAGGTCCCGCGACCTGGCCCTTTTTTTTGCTCTCCTCACAAAGGCGCTAACAAGGTAAAAGGAAAAAGTGAAGGGCTATCTGCCAGGATTCCAATAAGTGCTTGCTGATCGCTGTTGCTGTCACCAACACCGATGCTGACACCGGGTGCGAGTTTCTTTTTTATTGCCCAGCCGCGACTTGACAGGGAATTCCCCGCTTTCCTATAATATTCGCGAGGAGAGATGCCCATGAAGAGATCGATCGTTTTTGCCGTTCTGATCCTGTTCTCCCTGCTGCTTGCGGCCCAGGAACAGGAGCCGGAGCAGGTCCCGGTCCTGCCCGACGAGCAGGCGCAGCCGGCGCCGCAGCAGGCCGTGGAGCCGCCGCCAGCCCCGGGCCGCGACCTCCAGCGCGTGCGCATCCCCATGGCCTTCGTCCACGCCGGAAAGGAGTTCCCGGCGGGGAACTACTGGCTGGTGCTGACCGAGAAGGACGGGCAGCGCTCCTTTGTGGTGCAGGACGAGCGCCGCGAGCCGCTGTTCGAGGAACTGGCCATCGCCATGCCCCATCGCGGCGGCGGCGGCTTCCAGGTGAGCCGGAAGCTGACCTCCGGGGATGAATTCTTCCGCGTGCGCGTCAATGCCCCTGGAGAATGGCTGCTGGGCTTTTTCCTGATCAAGAAATAAGGTCCGCCGTTCCGCGCCCGCCGGGAAAGGGGCCCGCGGCCTCCGTTTCCGCGCCATAGCGGCTTTCCTGACGCGGCGCCCCGGGGGCGGGGATCAGTCGTCCGTGCTGTCCTCGCCCTCTTCGGTCTTGTAATAATTGGTGATCTTGGCGTGCTCCTCTTCGTTGCAGAACTCGAGGGGCTCGGTGCCCGGCAGGAAGGCCTCGTGCAGGGCATACAGGCAGTCCGGGGTCAGGAGCTTCCCCGTATACTTGTCGATGTCGATCATGTAGACGCCTGACGGCGGGGTGAACTTTCCCGTCTCCGGGAACTTGGCCAGGTACTTCTCCATGAAGGAGACGAAGATCGGCGACGCCGCCTCGCTGCCGGTCATCTCGACGCCGAGGCTCTTCTTCTGGTCGAAGCCCACCCAGACGCCGACGGTCAGGGTGGGAGTGAAGCCGATGAACCAGGCGTCGGTGAAATCGTTGGTCGTGCCGGTCTTGCCGCCGATGGGGGCCGGCAGGGCCCGCGCCCGCCAGCCGGTGCCGGAGCGCACCACGCCCTGCAGCAGGTAGTTCATGATGAAGGCGGTCTCCTTCTCGATGACCTGCCGCCGCTCGGGGCCGTTCTCCTCGATGAGGTTGTTGTCCAGGTCGCGGATGCCGCGGATGAAGTAGGCGCTCACCCGCGTGCCCAGGTTGGCAAAGACGGTGAAGGCCTCCACCATCTCCTTGAGCGTGACCTCGAAGGCGCCCAGCCCCAGAGACATATAGGGCTTGAGGTCGGAGGTGATGCCGAACTTCTTGGCATAGCGCACGCCCACCTCGGGGGTGATGGCCTGCAGGATGCGGGCCGTGACCACGTTGCGCGAGAGCTCCAGCCCGCGGCGCAGGGTCAGCGGCCCCAGGTAGTCGCCCTTGTGGTTGCGCGGCTCCCAGAGCTCGCCGGTCCATTCGTCGACGTAGGAGAAGGGCTCGTCCTGGATGATGGTCGCCGCCGAGAAGCCGTTCTCCAGCGCCGCCGTGTAGATGATGGGCTTGAAGGTGGAGCCGGTCTGGCGCAGGGCCTGGGTGGCGCGGTTGAACTTGCTCTTCTGGAACTCGTAGCCGCCGACCATGACCTTGATCTCGCCGCTGCGGTTGTCCACCGCCAGCAGCGCGCCCTCGACCTGCGGCTCCTGCTCCAGGGAAAGCTCCAGCCGGCGCGCCTTGGCGTCCGCCGTCACGACGCGGAACAGGGCCACGTCGCCGGCCTTGAACAGGCGCGCCAGCGGCCGGTTGGTCCAGCGGGCGCCGGCGGCCGGCAGCACCCCGGAATAGCCGGCGATGCGCACCTCGGCCGCGTTCTTGCCCACCTCCAGCACCACGCCCTCGAGGATCTGGCCGGCCTCCATGCGGGCGTTTTCCCAGGAAGGGAGCGGGTAGGAGCGGACGTCCAGCTTGTTCTCCGCCAGGTTGAACAGCTTCTCGCGGCTGCGCCAGCCGCGGCGCTTGTCCAGCGCCCGCAGCCCCTCGCGCAGGGCGTCCTCGGCCCAGCGCTGCATCTCGCCGTTAAGGGTGGTGTAGACCTTCAGCCCGCCCTTGTACAGCAGGTTGTCGCCGTACTTGGTTTCCAGGTACTTGCGCGTGTCCTCGGTGAAGTAGTCGGCCAGGGTGTCAACCCCGGCGTCGGCCGGCCGCGCGGGGAGAGGCTCCTTCTCCGCCGCCTGGTACTCGGCGGCGCTGATCATCTTGAGCAGCATCATCTTCAGCAGCACGTAGTTGCGCCGCCGGCGCGCGCCCTCCGGCCGCTTGAAGACCGCGTACAGGCCGTTGGGGTTGGGGATGATGCCGGCGATCAGCGCCGCCTCGGCCAGGCTGACCTCCTTGATGGGCTTGCCGAAGTAATAGCGGGCCGCCGCCCCCACGCCGTACACCGAGCCGCCAAGGAAGATCTTGTTGAGATAGAAGGTCATGATCTGGTCCTTGGTGTACTTCTTCTCGATCTGGATGGCCAGCAGCATCTCCTGCAGCTTGCGCGAGACGGTGAACTCGGGGGTGAGGAAGAGGCCGCGGGCCAGCTGCTGGGTGATCGAGCTGCCGCCGCCCCAGCGGATGCCCTTCTTGCCCAGCGCCACGCCGACGGCGGCGCGGAAGGCGCCGCGGATGTTGATGCCCCAGTGGGAGTAGAACTGGTTGTCCTCGGCGGCGACGATCGCCTGCTTGAGGCGCTGGGGGATGTCGGCGCTGCGCACGATGATGCGCTTCTCGATGGCGAAGTCCTTGATGGCGACGTTCTGGTCGTCGTAGACGGTGGTCATCACCACCGGCTTGATGTCCTCCAGGTTGCGGATCTGCGGGAACCCCTTCTGGTAGACGAGGACCACGCCGATCACGATGCCCAGCAGGACCACCAGGACGAGGCTGAACGCGAACAGCAGCTTTCTGCGGTGTTTCTTCAGGAAGGTCTTCATGACTGCGCTCCAGTATATCACATTTCCCGGCCACAGGGGCGGGTTGTAATTTCGCGCCGCTTCCGCTATAGTGCACGCCGGGAGACGGCATGATCAAGGGAGTCGGCGTGGACATGGTGGAGATCGAGCGCGTGCGGCGGCTGATCGAGAGCGACAGCGGCTTCGCCGCGCGCGTCTTCACCCCGCGCGAGATCGCCTACTGCGAGGGCAAGTTTTCCCGCGCCCAGCACTACGCCGCCCGCTTCACCGCCAAGGAGGCATTCTTCAAGGCCCTGGGGACGGGCTTCCGCGGCGGCATGAGCTGGCAGGACGTCGAGGTGGAGAACGACAAGCTGGGCAAGCCGCAGCTGCGCCTGGCCGCCGCCGCCCTGCGCCGGTTCCGCCGCCGCCGCCTCAAGCGCGCCCTGCTCTCGCTGTCGCACACGCGCGGCATGGCCGTCGCCCTGGTGGTCATCGAGTAGCTAGGGATCGCAGTGAATTCTAAGTGGTAGTGATAGTGGTAGTGGTAGTGGCAAGCCCTGTAATGACAACTAAAGCCAAAGGTGAAAGGTAAAAGTAAAAAGGTAAAAGTGAAGATACTTTCGCCAGATTCTAATTAAAGCTTTTTATTGCTGTTACTACCACTATCACTACCACTACCACTAGAAGTTCTGGGCTATTTCAGCTTGATCAAATCGGAGGTGACCATCCCGTAGATGATGCGCGAGGTGTCGTAGATGTTGACGCCGCACTCGCGCGAGATCTGGTCGATGCTCTTCTTGCCGTCGATCTTGGCGATGATCACCCATTCCATGGTGGACAGCGAGATCTTGCGCCGCTCCTGGCGGTCGATGTCGCTGAACTCGGGGATGGCGTTGATCGAGCCGATCTTCTTGCGCAGCAGCTTCCATTCGTCGATGCGCCGCGCCGCCTCCATCAGCAGCGAGGTGATGGGGCGGATGACGCTGGTGCCCGCCGTGTCGAACGCCCCCTCCTCGAAGACGAACTCGCCGTCGTCCCAGGAGATGACGGTGAAGATGGCGTCCTCGCCCTTGTATTCATCGACCTCGGCGTGGACGATCTCGCCGTTCTTGAGGTAGATCGCCCCCTTCTGGCCGCTGCTGCGCGAGAGTACGAAGCGGCCGGTCTGCTTGGAGTTGGAGACCAGCTGGATGATGTCCGCCAGGTTGATCGAACTCAACGATCCTTTTAGGCTCATGGTTTGTTTCTCTTCATGGAGCGTTTCAAGGAACAATAGTATAAATTTTGTTCCATTTTGTCAAGATTGCCGGGAAAATCGGCGCCGGCGCCCGTGGCGTTTACTCACCCGCCGCTTTTGCCTATAATGGGCCCATGGAGCCCCGCAAACGCATGGAGCGGCTGGCCGGTGAGCTGCTGCGCCACCAGCACCTCTACTACGTGCTGGCCCGCCCCGAGATCAGCGACGCCGAGTACGACCGCAAGCTGGACGAGCTGCTGCGGCTGGAGCGGGAATACCCTCAGTATGCCAGCCCCAACTCGCCCAGCCGCCGCGTGGGCTCCGACCTGGACGGCAGCTTCCCCGAGCGGCCGCACGCGGTGCCGGTGCTCAGCCTGGACAAGCTCTACGACGCCGGCGAGGCGGCGCAATGGCTGCGCAAGACCGCCGGCGCCTGCCCGGGAGGAGCGGCCTTCACCGTGGAGGAGAAGATCGACGGCGCCGCCATCGTCCTCTACTACGAGGGCGGCGAGCTGAGCCGCGCGCTGACGCGCGGCGACGGCGTGACCGGCAACGACGTCAGCGACAACGTGCGCACCATCCGCCAGGTGCCGCTGCGCGTCGGCGAACCCGGCAGCCTGGCCGTGCGCGGCGAGGTCTACATCACCCGCGCCGACTTCGCCCGCTTCAACGCCGCCCTGCCCGAGAAGTACGCCAACCCGCGCAACCTGGCCGCCGGCTCGTTGCGCAACCTCAAGTCGGCGCTGACCGCGCGCGTGCCGCTGAACTTCTTCGCCTACGAGGGCTTCTTCGCCGGCGAGTCCGGCGGCGACCACCTGGAGGTCCTGGCCCGCCTGCGCGGGCTCGGCTTCCGCGTCAACCCGCGGCTGGGGTTCTTCTGCGACGGCAACGGGCGGCGGCGCCGTGCGCTGGCCCTGTTCCCCGAGGCCCATGCCGCGCCGCTGGCCGGTGTGGAGGAGTACCTGGGACGGCGGGCGGCGGCCCGCGCCGAGGTGCCTTACGACATCGACGGCCTGGTGATCAAGCTGACCGACCTGGCCATGCGCCGCGAGCTGGGCTTCACCGCCCACCACCCGCGCTGGGCCATGGCCTACAAGTTCGAGGCGCCGCAGGCGCGCACCGAGCTGCTGGACGTGCTGGTGCAGGTGGGGCGCAACGGCCGCGTCACGCCGGTGGCGGTGCTGAAGCCGGTCGCGCTGGCCGGCAGCACCGTCACCCGGGCGACGCTGCACAACCAGGACTACGTCGACATGCTGGAGCTGGGCATCGGCGACCAGGTCAGCATCTCCAAGCGCGGCGACGTCATCCCGGCCGTGGAGGAAGTGCTGGAGAAGAGCGCCCGGCGGCCTTCGGTCTACCGGCTGCCCGAGAACTGTCCCTTCTGCGGCTCGGCCCTGGTGCGCGAGGGCGGCCACCACTTCTGCCGCAACCTCGACTGCCCCGAGCGGCGGCGGCGGGCACTCGGCTACTTCTGCGCCAAGGACCAGATGGACATCGAGACGCTGGGCGAGAAGACCCTGGCCTTCCTCTACGAGAAGGGCTGGGTGCGGTCCATCCCCGACATCTACTCCTTCGACTACTCGCGGCTCGAGGGCGAGGAGGGGTTCAAGGAGCGGAAGATCGCCCGCATCCGCGAGGGCGTGGAAAAGAGCAAGGAGCGTCCCTTCGTGCGCGTGCTGGCCTCGCTGGGCTTCGAAAACCTGGCCGCTGCGGTCGCCGCCGCCCTGATCGGCCACGGCTTCGCCGACATCGACACGATCATCGCCGCCGCCGCGCGCGACGACTGGCAGGCCTTCGCCGCCGTCGATGGCGTCGGCGAGACCACGGCGCGGCAGCTGGTCGCCCATTTCCGCGACCCGCAGAACCTGGATCTCATCGCCCGGCTGCGGGCGGCGGGGCTGAAATTCAGAGCCGAAGGGGACGCCGCCGACCGCCTGAACGACTCCTTCGCCGGCCAGGTGTGGGTGATCACCGGCTCGTTCGCGCGCTTCGAGCCGCGCGAGCGTGCCGCCGAGGAGATTCGCCGCCGCGGCGGGCGGGTGGCCGAGAGCGTCTCCTCGCGCACCACCCATCTGCTGGCCGGCGCCCATCCCGGATCCAAGCTGGCCAAGGCCGAAAAATTGAAGGCGACGGTCGTCAGCGAGGACGAGTTCGTCGCCCTGCTGGGCAAGAGATCATAAATCATTCCCGGAGGTTCTCATGGACGTCCCGCTTGCCATCGCCGTCGAGCTGGTCAACGACAAAGTGCGCTTCAGCGGCTCCACCCGCGGCCTGCCGCCGGTGAGTGCCGACTATTTCCCGCCGCTCGGCGACAGCCAGGGCTACACCGGTCTGGAGCTGCTGCTGCTGAGCCTGGCCGTCTGCAGCGGCACGGCCATCCTGCCCCTGCTGCGGCGCATGGGCAAAACGGTCGCCGGCCTCAGGGTGAGCGCCGCCGGGAAGCGCCGCGACCGGCACCCGACGAGCTTCGAGCGCATCGACATCGAGTTCGCGCTGTCCTCCCCCGATGCGGCCCCGGCCGACCTGCAGAAGGCGGTTTCCATGGCCGAGGGGACGATCTGCCCGGTCTGGGCCATGCTGAAGGGGAGCTGCGAGATCGTCCCCGCGGTTAAAATAGTCAACCCGCAGAATTAGTTCAACGCACTCATCCTGACTTCGGGGCGATGATCTCTTCCCCGCGCAGGGAATGGGGGCCGGCGCCGGTGATGCGCACCCGGGTAAACGCGCCCGCCGGGGTGCGCGAGGCGAAATTGACCACGCGGTAGCTCTCGCTGCGGCCGATCATTTCGCCCGCCTGGCGCGGGTGCGGCTCGCAGACCAGCACGTCGATCTCGGCGCCGACCAGGCGCAGGTTGTTGCGCAGCTGGATCGCCGCCTGAGTTACCTGCAGCTCGGCCAGCCGCGCCTTGGCTGTCGCCGCCGGCACGTCCGTTTTCCAGGCGGCGGCCCGGGTGCGCGGCCGCGGCGAATAGACGAAGGAAAATACCGACTCGTACTCCACCCGCTCCAGCAGCGACAGGGTCAGGCGGAAGTCGCGCTCGCTCTCGCCCGGGAAGCCGACGATGAAGTCGGAGCTGAACTTCATCCCCGGCACGGCGGCGCGGAAGGCGGCGACGATGCGCAGGTAGCCTTCGCGCGTGTAGGCGCGGTTCATGCGCCGCAGCACGCGCGTCGATCCCGACTGCGCCGGGAAATGGATGTGGCGGGCGATGGCGCGGCACTCGGCCACGGCCGCGACGAGCTCGGGCTCGTGGTAACCGGGGTAGGAGGTGATGAAGCGGATCCAGGGGACGCCGAGGCGGGACAGGCGGCACAGCAGCCCGGGAAAACCCTCGCCGGAGACCGGATCGCGCCAGTGGTTGACGTTCTGGCCCAGGAGCACGATCTCCTTGTAGCCGGCCGCGGCCAGCCCCTCGGCTTCGCGCAGGATGGCGGCCAGCGGGCGGTGCTTCTCGCGGCCGCGGGTGAAGGGGACGATGCAGTAGGAGCAGAAGTTGTCGCAGCCCTCCATGACCGGCACGAAGCCGGTGACGGCGCTGCTCCGGGCGCCGGCGGCAGGCACCAGCTCCTGCCAGCGGCGGCTGAAGCCCACCTCCAGCCCCGGCCGGCCGCCGGCGAGGATTTCGCCGGCGATCTCGCCGATGCGGTGGACCTGGTGGGTACCCACGATGTAGTCCACCCGCGTCTTGCGCGCCAACGCCGCCTCCTTCTCGACCTGGGCCACGCAGCCGGCCAGGATCACCTTGCGGCCGCGGCCGAAGCGGCCGGCGTAGGAGAAGATCTTTTCCTGCGGCCGGGCGCGCACGGCGCAGCTGTTGATGATCAGCAGGTCGGCGTGCTCCTCGTCCGCGGCCGGGGCCAGCCCGCGCTGCACGAGAAGGTGGCGCATCTTCTCCGAGTCGTTGACGTTCATCTGGCAGCCGAAGGTCTTGATGAAGAAGGTCATTCCGGCCGGCGGGACAGGAGCAGCTCGGCGGCCTTCAGCACGTCGGCGTTGATGGCGCTGCCGGCCATCAGCCGGGCGATCTCGCGCACGCGCTCGTTCCGCTCCAGCGCGGCGGCGGAGCTGAAGGTCTGGCCGCCGCGCACCTCCTTGCGGATGAGGAAGTGGCGGTCGGCGAAGCGGGCGATCTGCGGCAGGTGCGAGATGCAGATCACCTGGTTGCGCTCGGCGATCCGGCGCAGCTTCTCGCCGACGAACTCGGCGGTCTTGCCGCCGATGCCGGCGTCGATCTCGTCGAAAATGAAGGTGGCGCCCGGCTCGTCGCCGGAGATCGACTTCAGCACCAGCATCAGCCGCGACAGCTCGCCGCCCGAGGCGACGTCCTTCAGCCTGCCCGGCGGCTGGCCGGGGTTGGAGCTGAAGTAGAACTCGAGCCGGTCGGTGCCGTCCTCGGCCACGTTGCCGGCGTCGGGCTCGACCTCCTCGACGCGGGCCTCGAAGCGCGCCTTGGCCATCTCCAGCCGCGCCAGCTCCTTGACCACCAGCTGGCCCAGCTTCCCGGCGGCCTGGCGCCGCGCCTGGCGCAGCCGTTCCATCCGCGCCCGGTACTCGGCCAGCGCCCGGGCGATCTCCTGCTCCACGTCGGCCAGGTCGAATTGCAGGTTGACCAGCCCGTCGCGCTCGGCGCGCATCTGCTCGGCGCGGCGCAGCAGCCCCGGCAGGTCCAGCTTGTGCTTGGCCTTGAGCCGCTCCAGGCGCGACAGCTTCTCCGCGGTCTCGTTCAACTCTCCCTCGTTGAACTCGACGCGGGCGGCGAGGGCGTCCAGCTGGGCCGAGATCTCGGGCAGCGCGGCGTAGAAGCGGTCGATCTCCTCCTTGAGCGGGACGAAGTCGGGGAACATGGCGGCGAGGTACTCGGCCGCCGGCAGGGAGCGGGCCAGCACGCCGTAGACCGACTCGTCCTTCTGGTGCAGGTCGTCCACCAGGGCGCGGGCCTTTTCCAGGATGGTCTCGGCGGCGGCGAGGATCTTCAGTCGCTCCTGCCAGCGCTCCTCGTCGCCTTCCTTGAGGTCCAGGGCGTCGATCTCCTGCAGCTGGAACCCCAGGTAGTCCAGGCGCTCGCCGGCCTGCTGCTTCTTCTCCAGGAGCTCGTTGCGCCGCGCCTGCAGGGCACGCACGGCGCGGCAGCGCTCGGCCAGCTCCCCCAGCAGCTCGCCGTTGCCGGCGAACCGGTCGAGGTAGGCCTGGTGGTTGGCGGCGTTGAGCAGGAAGACGTGATCCCGCTGGCCGTAAATGTTGAGCCGCGCCTCGGCCGCCTCCTGCACCCGGGCGAAGGGGACCGGCTCGCCGTCGCGGAAGGCCAGCGACTTGCCGCGCGTGACCTCGCGGCGCAGCACCGTCTCCTCGTCGCCGCTGGCGAACAGCGCCTCGACGGTGAGCTTCTCCTCGCCGCCGCGGATCAGGGCGGCCGGCGCCTTCTTGTTGAGCAGCAGGGTGACGGCGTCGATGAGGATCGACTTGCCGGCGCCGGTCTCGCCGGTCAGGACGTTCAACCGTGGGGAGAAGTCGAGTCCGACCTTCTCCACCACCGCCAGGTTCTCGACCTTAAGATAGGAAAGCATGTTTCCGGCCGGAAGCGCCTCTGCGCTTCCGGCCTGGGGCACTATACTGAAATTACTCTCCAAAGTCAATGGAATTGGGGGCTAGAGCGTGGTATACTCGCGGCGATGAATGGCAGAAAACGAGTGGAATCGCGCCGCACCGGCTTGTTCCGGATTTGTCCGTGGCATGGATAAAGAAGAACGCGACCGGGCCCTCTTTAACCGGATCGCGGCCAGCTATGCCAAGAAGGACTCACTCCCTTCCACCACGGCGGCCCGCCGCAGCAAACTCCTCTTTGCACTGGGCCCGGTGCTTTCCCGTGGCAACCTGGGCACGATCGTGGACGTAGGATGCGGCGCCGGCGGCCCCGCCACTGTACTCCGCGGCCGCTACGAGCGCTATTTCGGCATCGATCATTCGCCCAAACTGATTAACGAGGCGAAGAAGCTGCACGAGGACAATCCCCTAACGCAATTCATTGCCGGCAACATCAAGGAGCGGCCGCTGAACGGACCCGTTGCCGACCTCATCCTTTGCGATGGCGCGTTGCATCATATGACAGAACTCGACCGGGTCATGTCATCATTAGCCGCCCTGGCCCGCCCCGCGGCCTTCCTGATCTTAATCGAGCCATACCGCGGCAATCCTCTTGTCACCATGATGCGTCAAGTGCGGAAGGGGATGGACCGCTCCTATTCTCAGGACCAAGCTTCGTTTTCCCGTGAAGAGCTGCAGCTGCTTCTCGCCCCGCTGAATCTTGACGACCTGAGATTCCGCTGGCAGGGTTTTTTTTCGACCCCGTTCGCCGAAGTGCCGTTTTCGCCACAGGCGTTATTTTCCCCTTTGAGCCGCTTGGCCGCCGCCGCCGATCAGCAGCTGCAGGAACACTGGCCTCGGCTGATGAAGAGCCTGGCCTTTAATATTGTGGCCAGCGGCCGATTTCCCCCTGAAGTCAGGGTAGACAGTAAATAGAATAGCGCCCGTCGTCGTAGAGCTTGGCCCAGGACGACAGGTACGCCAATAGGCGGTCATGTAGCTGCCGGGCGTAGCTTTTGCTGACCGGCGGGCGTTTCGTGCTTCCTGCCGCAGGCATTATACGTAAAAAAGTGGAGTGATATCAATGGAAGCAGGAACCGGGCATCCTGACTTCGACGGCCCAAGCCCTTAATGGGTCTTTTTCAGCAACATAATGGACACGGTGCTGTCTGCGTAAATTTTTTCAAGCTGGTTCTGCATGAAAATCTGTAGTCGCTGCATCCCGGCCTGGGTCTTGGGCTCGAAGTAGTTGGCGCGCTTGTTCATGGCGGCCTGGCGCCTGGCTTCCGCATAGTTGATCAGCACATGGGTGATGCTCATTTCCTGGAGCCTGCCGACCATGGCTTCAACGGTATCATATTGATCAGCCAGCTCCGTGAGCAGGGGTTTGTGAAAAGGATCTTCAACGACCACGTCGCGTTCGATGCCCATGATCCTGGCTTCGCCGACCAATAGCAGCTTGGCGGAAACGGGCAGTTTTTCGTTGACGAAAGGCAATGCCTCCCAGTAGCTGGCCAATTTAGTCGTCGCCTTGCGTTCGCTTTCCAAGCCCAGGGTGCAACTGAGTTGAGACATTCCTAGGATGGAGTTCCCGAGGATGAAATTCCAGGCAAGCAGGATGGAGAGGGTGCTGAGCAAAAAAAGTCTAATGGGCTTGCCGACTTGTTCAAGCAGTGCCTGCCAGCCGATGCCCAGGGGGACAGCCAACAGAGCAAGCGCTGGCAATAGATAGCGGCCGAGCATTGGGCTAGTGCTCCAGCCGGCCATGGCAACGATGCCCATCAGCGATAGAACCCATAGCCCGCGCTTTCGCTTCCGAATCACGGCCCATGCAGCCATGGGGAGAACGATCAAATAAACGGGGCCGATGATACCCCCGACGCCAGTTGGAGCGAATGTCCCGAAAGTCAGCAGGCGCCATGCGCTCGGAAGCGCGACAGGCACTCCGGATAGAGCTTGGGAATAATCCGCAGACCCGGCCATCTCCCTGGCCAGCGCCCCCCATTGGAAGATGCTTGAAAAAAAGGGATAAAAGGGGTTGCCTGTCGTCAAGGCATTGCGAAGGAGCCATGGAACGAAAGTGATACCTGCCCCGGCGAGCCAGAAGAAAGCGGCATTTAATCGTGCTTGGCCTCGTTGGTGAGGAAAGAGCAGGACAGCGATGAAAAGGGGGAAGGCCACCGTGGTGATCGCCGAGATCTTGCAGCCGGCTGCGATCCCGACCAAGGCCCCTCCCAAGAGCCAACAGAACACTTTTTCGCGGATGGCTTCCCGGCGCCAGGCCGCCAAGATCAGCAGCCAGGCCGCCACGGAGAAAGCCGCTATTCCCAGATCAGCGGCAGCCCAGGTCGCGGATAGTAGAACGGATGGTGTCAGGGCAAAAAAAAGCGCCGACCACCACCCCGCTTTTCTTCCATGGAACATAGCGGCCAGCAGGCCGATCCCGACCACGGCATAGGCCCCCATCCACCAGTGCAAGGCTTGCGCCGCCCAAGGGCCAAATAGCCCCAGGCCATAGACATAAAGCAGGCCCATATTGGCCGGGAAAAAGGAAAATGCGTGGCGCGGGAAAGTCGTGATGGTTCCTGCCCGCAACCAGGAGAAGGGGAAGGCTAAGTGATAGTGCAGCTGGTCGTAAAAAGCCGATGGCGTGCAAACGATGAGCAATGTCCAGACGGCGGCGATCATCAAGCCGGTTTTCGGCAGGGATGTGCCGGCATGTAGGCGGACACGGAGGGGGTGCTTCACCTGGATCAGGATTCCGGCGCAGAAGCCCAGCGTGACGATCAATGCCAGGGGAATTCTATGAAGCGTACCGATCGCCCCGAGAATCGCGCTCCCGGCCATCAGGACGCCCGCGCCCAAGGCGATGCACGCCATGATGATGGCGCCATCCCTCATGATTTCACGGAAGCAAAGGTAGCAGAGGACGGAGCCAATCCCATAGCAAGAGATGGTGAATACCGCCAGCCAGATCAGGAGCAGGAGCAAGGAATACAACGGCATGGAAATGACCGTTTTTTGGTAAGCCGCGATGACGATCCCCAGCCAGCAAAGGATGAAAAGCAGCCAGCGCTTTTCATTGTTCACATGAAGCTTGTTGCCGGTCATGGCTTCCTCTCGCCGTTCGTTTCGACCCTACGCAACTGCACCATCTGGTTCATGCCGAATTCGAAGCGCACATATTTTGTTAGTCGCCAACCAGGGAAACCGTCGAAATCTATCCTAGTGAAATACCTTTTATGTTCGTTCAGGGAGTCCCGGGCGAAAAGCCGCAGGGCTGCCCCGCATTGGAGGACGACGTGCGCTACAGGGGCTGGAGTGGTGATCAGGACCAAAGCGTCCGTCGTGGTAATGGGCACGAGCCGCGCGAGCACGGCACCGAAATCATCAAGATGTTCGACGACTGCCGCCATGACCACCAGGTCGAACAACGGGCCGTCCCAGTTGAAGCGCTCTATGCTCTGGCAAGCGAACTCAACGTCGTGCCCCTGGAAACGCCGCCGGTTGCGATCGATCTGCTCTTCTTCGTGATCGATGCCCAGGTAAAATGTGAAAGCGGGCAGGCTGGCGAGTAGTGCCCCGTCATCGCAGCCGATGTCGAGTACCCTGGCCCCAGGGGGGATGAAGGGCAGAATCCTGCGCAGCCGCCTTTTTTTTAAGTAACCCGAAAGGGCCCCATCAAGGTTCGACGCGCCTCGAGGCCCGGAGTTCCTCACCACGGCAGTTTGCGGTTGATCAGGTCGGCCAGAAGTCCGATCATTAGGATTAGCATGGAGAAGAGCAGGAGGAAGATCGTCGTGTCGGCCAGGTTGCGGTAAAAGAGGTCCCTGCCTAGGGAAGCAAGGGTCAGGGCAGCGCTGGCGAAAAAAACCGGCAACACCACCCGCAAGGGGTCGAATGCCATGGAGAGGCGCAGGATGGTCATGACGAAATTACTGAAATCCCGCAGCGGGCGGATCTTTGAGCGTCCATGCCGCTTCAGATAGTTGATGGGCAAAAAATTCACTCGTGCCCTGCCGTGGATCATGGCGATGGTGATGGTGGTGGTCAGGGAAAAACCGTCCGGCAGCAGGCGCTCATACTTTTCTGCCCATTCTCGCCGAAAGACACGCATGCCTGAATTGACATCCGGTATACGGCGCCGGCAGACATAGGAAGCGAAACGGTTGATAAGCCATTTGGCCGGCCGTCGCAGCCAGGGGATCTTCTGAATTTTGCCCTGTCGCGATCCGACCACCATGTCGCTGCTCTCGCGAAGTGACAGCAGTTTTGCGAAATCCGCTACGGGATAGGTACCGTCCGCGTCGATAATGGCGATCCAGGGATAACGCGCCTTGCGGATGCCGCTTTTGACGGCGGCCCCGTAGCCGCGCGGAGAATCGTGATGGATCAACTGGACCACTTCGATCGCGCCGGCTTTTTCCATGGCAAGGCGATGATGCTCGTCCGAACCGTCGTTGACTAGGATGATCTCCCAGGGAAAGGCGCTGGAGAACAGGAACTTGGCAAGCTCGTCGATGAGCTTGTGCACGGATTCCCCCTCGTTGAGTGCCGGGATTACGAACGAAACGCCCTGGTTGTCCATGTTTGCCAGAAAAACGGATTCCTTGTATGCATTATAATGGAATCCATCGTCCACTACAACATGATGCCGTTGCTCCCCTGGGATGGGCTTCCCTTCTTTGGCTGTCACCGTTTGCGGCGTACGGGAGGAGGCTAGCGCCTTGTGCTCAATAAGATTGGGCGACGGCAATCAGGCTCTGGCCGATCGGCGGTCGAGCCAAGCGCGACTCCATGGCATGCTGAAGGGGAAAAATACAACGGTCAAAAAAACGAACAGCCGCAGGGGTGAAAGCGTGCCGATGACACAAGCGGAAATTCCACCACCAGGCGAAATAGCCGGCCAGATTGAAATAGGACAGGCGTTCCACGTGGAATCCGGCCCTTTCAATCTTGGCCCGCAACTCGCCGCGCCGGTAACGGCGACAGTGGCCGAAATCGCTGTCGATGCTCCCGAAGATTTCCGGTCGCGCCGGGACGAAGAGACAGAGTGTCCCGCGACGTTCAGTCAGGAGGGCACGGTAGGCGGCCAACTCGAGTCCGTCATCAATGACATGTTCCAGCACGTTGACGCTGAGGATCACGTCGAACGGGCGAACTGCGGGCACGTCCGCGATCGTCCCCTGGATGAGCTCAAGATCCGGAAACTTCGCGCGAAGAATCGCGGCAAAGCGCGGATCAGGTTCGACGGCGACGAGGTGTTCAATGCCCGTTTCGTGAAGCAACCCGTCGGTGACCTGGCCTATGCCCGATCCAACTTCAAGAACACTGCCGCGCAGAATGGGACGGAACTCGGCGACCAGTGCGGCACGGTAGCGAACGGCGCTCTCCAAAGCGGAGAACTCGAATTCATGCGGCCGGCTCGGCTGAGGAGTATGGGCCACCATCAGCGCTTGAACGTGTTGTACTTGGTGATGCACCAAATAGCGCGCACGCCGTCTTTCCAGCCGATCTTTTTCCCTTCGGCATAGGTGCGTCCATAGTAGGAGATCGGAACCTCGTAGATGGACACATTCATCCTTGCGACTTTTGCCGTGACCTCGGGTTCGAAACCGAAGCGGTTCTCCTCCAGGCGGATATTCTGGATGATCTCGCGGCGAAAGGCCTTGTAACAGGTTTCAAGATCGGTCAGGTTGAGATTGGTGGCCATGTTCGAGAGGGAGGTCAGGAACTTGTTGCCGATGGAGTGCCAAT
>JAEAMF010000238.1_pt1 | contig 87840 bp, 94 predicted proteins | sample 8958721 | NCBI WGS metagenome assembly JAEAMF01 (sample SAMN16933255, study PRJNA681124) | bioreactor sludge metagenome | isolation source: anaerobic bioreactor treating anionic surfactant - SDBS | place: India: Bengaluru | collected 2019-02-28
AATGGTACCTAAATCATTAGTTTGCTAGTCTAGAGCCTTGTTATTTATTATTTGTAAATTATGTTAAACGTGTATACCGGCGACGGCAAAGGCAAGACCACGGCAGCGTTGGGGGTTTTAGTGCGTGCGATTGGAGCCGGGAAAAAAGTCGCGTGGATTGCTTTTGATAAAGGCGGGGAGAATTACAACGAACGCATCACAATCCGCGAGCGCTTTCCGGAAGTGGATTTTTTTGTCACGGGTTTGGATAGAATCGATGCCAATGGCAAATTCCGTTTCGGAGTCACGGACGAGGATAAACGAGAAGGGGAGAGAGGGCTCAAAATTTTCAGCGATCTATTGAATCGTGCCGAACACGACCTCATCATCTTGGATGAAATCAACAGCTCAACATCTCTAGGCATCGTCGACGAAGCGCAAGTGCTAAACCTCCTCCAAAACTTACCACACTCCCTGGAGCTCATTTTGACCGGCAGAAACGCCCCCGAGTCCTTTCGCGACTTATGTGACCTCTTAACCGAAATGAAGCTCCACAAACACTATTTCTACCACGGCACCAAAGCCAGACCGGGATATGACTACTGAAATAACCAAACAGTTCTTCAAGGTAAAAGTAACAAGTTCATCCCACCGCACCCACGAGTTTCGCCGGACAGGTCAAGAGAAGCCAAAGTTACTCTTGATGAACTTTAGACTTGATGAACTTTATTCTTTATAACTCACCCAATAACCGCTGCAGATGAGGGCTTTCAAAACTTTAGTTTACAAGACGGTTGTTAAGTTGGAGATTTCTCACATCCGATTCGAAATGACAAAAAAGGTTAGTGCGAAATACGAAATACGAAATCCGTGGTTCGTAGTTCTTGATTCAATATTCCCAGCCCCCAGTTCCAAGTTTCAAGTTCCAAGTTCTATGTTCAAGGTTCTCTTGATTTTCAACGCTTAAATTGTTATCATCCCCCCAGATGACCCTCTACATTCCCGTCCTCACCATCCCATCCGAACCGCTTTCAGCACTTGGCTTGGCGGCTTTTATTATATTGGGCATTTCCATCATAATCTTCACATTTTTCTGGATTTGGGCACTCATCCACGCTTACCGCACACCACGCGCGCCCTTTAGCCAACGCCTGCTTTGGAGCCTATGCATCCTCATAAATCCCACGGCCACAGTGTGGTACTGGTGCGTTTGGCAACGCTGGGCCTTTTGGACACTGTTCACCCCGCTAATCGGCATTTTTATTGCCCTGCCATTTGTTATCCGCTCACTAATGAGCAAAGCCGATGCCACCTTGCTAACCAATTCACTCTTCGCTTTGGGCAGTAACGCTTTGGTCATCTTTTTTGCAGTCCTGCTCATCTTTCCGGTCATCCTGCGCCTCATGGCCATTCTCCACCTCACCAAAAGCAAAGAAATCCCGGCCATCGAAAAAAACGACTGGGTCGTTACATTGGCTTTACCATCAATCGGTTACGGCGTCGCCCTATTCTACACGGTCCGCTACCTGCGCACTTGGGCTTTTGCCGGCATCGCTTGGCTCATCCTGCTCACCATTGTTTCCAAAATCATGTTCATGAACATCCTCCCCGAAATAGTTTTATCCGGCGAGGAACGCCGCGAAGAATACAAAGCAACTAAAATAACTGAATGAACCGTGTTACTTTGGTATTAACTCACTCTAAATCTCTCTCTTAAAGCAAGAGAGAGACTTGTTAACCAAGTTCACTTAAGTCAACTTGGCATTTTAAAACCCCCACTCTTGTTTGAAGAGAGGGGGTAGGGGGTGAGTTAAAACCGGAGAACAATGTTGTTCATTCCTCTTCCGCAAAATCCGTTAACTTCAAAGTTTCTCTTTCTGATTGCAAAACGAGGTCTTCAAGTTCTTCCAATTCTTCCAGCGCGTCTTTTTCCAAATCTTTAAAACTTGATTCTTCATCAATTTCTTCTTCGTCGTCTTCATCCTCTTCTTCATCCTCATCCAAAACAGCCAACTCCGGATCATCAATTAAACCCGGATCTTCTTCTGCCAACTCATCATCATCTTCTTCCTCGTCCTCATCCAAAACATGCATGCCCGGGGCAATCATGTCTTCCTCTTCTTCTTCGTAGCCTTGCGGATCCCAGTCATCGGCGGGACCCAGTGTGTATGGAAGTGTTACCATAAATTTTTTTGTTCATTTAGAGCTTTTAATTGGTTTTCGCCAACATAACAAATACGTTTTTATGAGACAAGTGGATAACCCAACTATTAAGACAAAAGACTAAAGTATCAAGTTTTCACGAGTAGCCAAGTAACTCTTGATGAACTTTAATCTTGATGAACTTGTACCTCTCCTTAATTGCTTAGATATTTATATTGCTGTAATATATGTTGAATATGGAACTCTCACTCCTTCTTTTTATTGCCTTAATTGGCGTATTTGCCATCCTCGCAATCGGCCTTGCCATCGTTTTATGGAAACTGATGGCCATCGAAAAGCAATCTCAAACTCCCATGGAATCGCAGACTTTGCTTTTGATGCAGCAACAATTATCCCAGATGCAAAAAGAAGTCAATGACCGTCTCGGCGAATCTCACAATGCCTTCCGTGACCAGCATAAAAGCGTAACCAACACGGTTCGCGAGGTATCCGAGCGCATGGCCAAGGTGGAGGAGATTTCACGCCAAGTGCTCAACGAAACCGGCGAATTGCAAAAACTGCAACAAATCCTAAAAAACCCCAAACAAAGAGGAGTTTTGGGCGAATATTTCCTCGAAACGTTACTTAAAAACATCCTCCCGCCCGAAAATTTCCAGATGCAATACCGCTTCGAAGATGGTGAGATTGTGGACGCGGCAGTCTTCATCAAAGAAAAGATTGTGCCCGTGGACTCCAAATTCAGCCTCGAAAACTACAATCGCTGGGCCAATGCCACAGAACCGGCCGAACGCGATGCTCTGGAAAAAGTTTTTATCAACGACCTCAAAAAACGCGTTCAAGAAACTTCCAAATATATCCGCCCCAAAGAAAATACCATGGATTTTGCCTTCATGTTCATCCCTCACGAAGCCATCTATTTTGATTTGCTCAACAATAAAATCGGAGAAGGGGAGGATGCGGAAAACATCATCCACCGCGCGGCCGCCAAATATCATGTCCTCATCGTCTCGCCAACATCTTTCCTTGCCTACCTCCAAACCGTCCTGCAAGGATTGCGAGCGTTGCAAATCGAAGAACAAGCCAAAGAAATCATCAAACGCGTCGGCGAGCTCGGCCGTCACCTCGGCAAATACGACCAACACATGCAAAGCCTCGGAAAAAACCTAGGCACAGCCGTCAATCAATACAACCTTGGCTACAAAGAATTCGCCAAAATCGACAAAGACGTCCTCCGCATCACCGGCGAAGCCCAAGGTATCGATCCTCTGGCCATCGAACAACCGAACACTAATGTCTGAACCACTGTCTGAACCTTGATTCACCTGATTATTCGATTAACATGATTATTTGCTCATTCATACCACTTAACAATAATCGGGTTAATCCCTAAATCGAGCGAATCAAGGTTCAGACAATATGCAAAAACTCTCCCGCAAAACACTCATCAAACTGTCTCTCGGTGGAATTTTTTGCGTTGCGACATTTATTTTCAGTGTAATCTTTTACGTTCGCACATCCAACTTGGATAAAATCGTTAACGTCGACAATGTTCCTCAAGCACAAGCCATAATCATCCTCGGTGCATCCTTAAAACCCGACGGCACCCCATCCGACGCGCTTAAAGATCGCCTCATCCGCGGAGCCGAGCTTTTCCAAGCCGGCAAAGCTCCCACAATCCTCATCACCGGCGACGGCGGTCTTAATCGCACCGACGAGATAACAGCCATGCGAAACTTTTTACTAAACCTGCAGATACCAGATCAATCCATCATCGAAGATCGCGAAGGCTATCGCACCTACGAAAGTTGCAAACGCGCCAAACAAGAGTTCAATATCGACAACGCCATCATCGTCACTCAACAATTCCACCTTGTCCGCGCCCTCTACATCTGCAACGCCCTGGACGTAGATTCCACAGGCATCGCCTCAGACCTTCAAACCTACGAAAAAATCAACTTCTTCACCCTCCGCGACTGGCTCGCCAGCTTCAAAGCCTGGATCGACGTAAACATTTGGGAACCGAAATCACCGGTCAACTAACTGCGCCACCAACAGCAATTCCAAATGCCAAACCTACAGTAATTCCAAATGCCAAATTATGAATGCCAAACTTACGGCAATCCCAAATGCCAAATGACGAATGCCAAATATCGGTAACCCTGCGGGTTTTAAATTAATATATAATTAAGATAGCGTAGCGATACAATAATTTGGCATTAGGCATTAGTCATTTGGCATTAAAAGTTTTTTCAACATTCTTAATTCTCTTGACCCTCGAAGCTTCAGCGAAGTGGGTTAATTCTTAATTCATAATTTTTAATTTTTATTATTTTATTTCCCATGTCTCTAAGCAATCTCCGCGCCGAACTCAAACAGAACGCCGACCCGAAACAGGCTACGATTTTGCGTGGGTTTTTTAAGACCGGAAAAGGGGAATATGGCGAAGGTGATATCTTCTTGGGCATCAAAGTCCCAATTCAGCGCGCAATCGCTAAAAACTACCAAAATTTGCCTCTGGCGGATCTTTTAAAACTACTCCACAGTAAAATCCACGAAGAACGCTTCACAGCCCTCGTGCTCATGGTAAATCTATACCAAAAAGGGGATAACGCGCTCAAAAAACAAATCTACGAAGCTTATCTCGCGGACAGCGAATGGATCAACAACTGGGACTTGGTCGACACCTCAACTCCGCAAATCGTCGGCGATTACCTCTGCAACTTTGGAGACGTTAAAATCCTCGACAAACTCGCCGAATCAAATCTCCTCTGGGATCGCCGTATTGCCATACTCGCGACTTTTACCTTCATCCGCAATAACAACTTCAAACCCACACTAAAAATCGCAAAGATGCTCCTCCGCGACAACCACGACCTGATCCACAAAGCCATAGGCTGGATGCTCCGCGAGGTCGGCAAAAAGGACCCCAAAGTCCTCAAACAATTTTTAGACGAGTACTCACACGAGATGCCTCGCACGGCTCTAAGATACGCCATTGAAAAACTAAACCGCCACGAACGCGATCAGTATCTAAAAGGACACATTGACACACCGTAAGAATAGGCATAATCTTCGTGCGGAACCTTCAAAAAGAGGTGTTTCATGGAAACGGAAACAACCGAAACACAACAAAACAATCAACCCGGCTGTAAAGGTTGTTTGAATATTCTTTTCATCTTTCAATTCCCCATAACTCTAATTGTGGCCGGCATCTTTTTTCCGGAAACCATACCGTTTAAAATCTTCGGGTTTTGGAACACATCAAAAGCCGTAGATGGCATTATTGCCGGCCTGCCGATGTTGCTTTGGACTTTGGTTGTCAATTTCATTGGTCAATTCGTCATCCGCAAACTCATCGAGCGCAACCCGGAGATGAAAGAAGCCAATGATGAAAGAATTGCCCAATCCTTGGCATCTCATCCGGGATACTTGCTAATAACATCGGTTTTTGAAGAAGTGGCTTTTCGATGGGTTATGTTTTTGGGCGGCATACCCTTGCTCAAAATAATAAACCACTTGTTCTTCGGCTTTGCCGGAATCGGAATTTTTGAAAGATTGCATATCTACATCATCGGCCCCATAGCCGATTTTACAACCTTCGGTTATCTGCACAACTTTCTTTTTCACGAACACGGCTGGGCGGTGGGCGCATCACTTTTATCATCCAATGCGGTTTTTCGGGACGGCCACAAATATCAAGGCTGGTTCGGCTATTTTAACGCTTGGTTCGCAGGCATGTACTTTTTCTACATAGCCTTAAATTACAGCCTGCTTTCCGCAATCGCCATCCACATAGCTGGCAATTACACCGCCCTGATCTTGATTCGTTTGTACGAACGTTTTCGCGAAGACTAATACTCAAAAATGGCTATTTAAAGCCATTTTTTTAGATAGCCTTTCAAACACGACATGCATGCGCCATATTGACATAACTTGATATTTATGCTAATCTGAGCAATTGTTACTCCAAAAGCATCGGCAACCAATACAGAGGAGAAAAACATGTATCGAGCTCTTTTCACATCTTTTTGCTTCGTTCTGATGTCCAAAGCGTCAATCTCGTTTGCCCAAACTCCGACATCAACGACGCCTTCCGCTAAAGCAATCGGCACCGGCCCCTGGGCTGATGGGCTCACGCACGTCATGCAAGGCACAGACGTCGGCCGTGGCTGTTTGGAAGTCCAAGATTTTCAAATCGTAAGCGGCAAAGCACTCTATGCCTGTCTCACGCTCGAAGATCAACGCTACCACGTTGTCCACGATACCGAGATTGACTCAAGAGGATATTCAAGAATCGAAAATCTCAAAATCTCCTCCGACGGTAAAGTCGAATACAGGGGATATGAAGGCGAAGAACTCTGTTACGTCAGTGATACCGGGGCGAACTGCTCAAGCGGTCCAACACTCGAAGTCAGAATGGATCGCATCGAGTATATCCCAACGCATAGACCGGAAAGAGCACCGGAGCCCACCCCCGCGCTTCCCAAAGCCCTTACCGGCGGCAAAACGATCACTGATTACAAGGTTGTCAACAACCAACCACTCTGGGTTGATTGTGACGAAGGCACCACCCAATGCCGCATGCGATGGAACGGTCATGCGGAAGGTAAGATGTTCTACCGCATCCTTTGGGAGAACGTTCTCACAGACGCAGATCAGGTCGCATATATCGCTCTTACCGCCAAAGAAGGCGACATGAAAGTCATCTGGGGGCAGAGCGAAGGCGAACCCTTCAACAGAATCTGGGGATTCGATATGTTGAATCGCCAGCCCATCTACGTTGGCGAGCATGCCAACAGCCTTAACTACCTAGTCCGCGGGAGGCAAAAGGAAGCTTTTCGCTCAATCGACGTGTTGAAGATTGAGGACGGCAAAGTGTTCCTGGTAGGGAGCAAGGATCCCGCCCCCGGCAAAAGCCCAATCTGATCTCACTCGAGATCAGCCAAGCCTGCAAATCGCATTCTCGCGGTCTGTGGGCTATTTTTTTACCCAATTGCCAACCGTACTTTATTCTTTATTATCCCGCACCCATATTTATAATTATTTGTATGCGGGACCCCGCCCCAGGCGGTGGTTTATAATTTATTATTTTTATTGATTATATTTTACGACTCATAACATTCTCCCCACACCCCTTAGAGTAGAGTAGCAATCACTTTTCATAAAATATATAATTCATCGCGCCAGCGATTTCATCATTTTTAATTCTTAATTTTTAATTCTTAATTTGATTTTTTTCCCGTAGGGGAAAAATCTTAAAATCACAAACCGGAGCCGAAGCGAAAAATTAATTTAGAGATTATCAGAAATAGGAAAGTTGAAGCTCGGTTTGAGGGTAAACTAGTGTTTAAAGCTAATTCAGATCACAATATGTAGCGTCGCACAATATATGATTATTGGAGCCGTCGAGTAATCTAATTTAAGCCAAAAAACAACCCAACAACACAGTTGGGTTTTTTTGATACCAGCCTATGCCCTCGATACGGAGGTCGGAATCCCAACCCCGCTAATACCACGATGTTGCAAGCATGGAACATCGACAGCGGTCCGGCCTCCATATCGGGGCAACACCCCTTTAATACTTATTGCGGTTAATCCGCGTTTAGGCTTATGACAGACAAAATAATTAAAAGTGAACCTCAGAGCATGGCTCCCGCGGGGGCTATCAATCCCGAGGTTCTAATAGCGCAAGCAATCGCCAAAAATGTGCCTGTAGACACTATGGAAAGATTGCTTGCCATGCGCAAAGACTTGCGGGCCGAGCAAGCCAAGGAGGCATACGACATGGCTATGGCGGACTTCCAAGCCGAGTGTCCGCAGATCCAAAAGACCAAAGAGGTCAAAACTAAGACGGGAAAGGTCGCCTACAAATACGCTCCTATCGAGGCAATCGTCGAGCAGGTCAAAAAACTGCTCAAAAATAACGGGTTCAGTTATTCGGTAAAGACGGAAACCAAGGAGACCGGCGTTAAATCAACTTGCGTGGTCAAGCACATTGCCGGCCATTCCGAAGAGTTTAGCTTTGAGGTTCCGCTCGGCAATAAGACGGAGGTCATGTCAGCCAGCCAAGTGGTGGCGGCCGCCCTCACTTTCGCTAAGAGATATGCCTTTTGCAACGCTTTCGGGATTATGACCGCTGATGAAGATACGGACGCGGTCATTGAGCCGGAGAAATCCGCACCCTCAAAAACAGAAGAACCCCCGCAGGCCGTAATCATGCGACTCATGCGCTCTCACGGCTTACAGCCCAACACCAACACCAAGGAAGCTTGGCAAAAAGCAGTCAAAGACGCGGTAGGTATGGAGTTAATCGAAGCTAATTACCCCGCAATCATTCAAGTATTAACCATTCCCCAATAATATGCCTACCCCAAGAGCCAACGTAAAAATCGCACCCTCTTCCAAGGAAATGGAAGAAATCAACCGCATAAACGATGAAGCGGAAAAAATCATCGCCAAGGCCAAAGAGATTGCCGATGTGCAAACTCCCGAGGCCGAAGTCAGAGCCGCCGAGTTTCTGAAACAAATCAAAATGCGCGTGGACATCGCGGAGACGGCCAGAAAAAAGCTGGTTCAACCTCTAAATGACCACGTCAAGATGATAAATGACGAATTTAAGAAGACCACAGTACCGCTCAAGGACGCAGATTTGCTGGTACGGCGAGGAATGACCACATACAGGAATAGCGTCGTTTTCAAGGAAGCGGAGGCCAAGAGACTGCAAATTGAGGCCGAGGCTAAGGTCGCAGTACGCATGGGAGACTCGGACAAAATCACCGAGCTGGCGGAAGAGCATGCCGAAGCCTCTTTAGCGGCTCCGAAACAAGTTCAATCTCAAAGCGGCAAAGCCAGATTCCGCAAAGTATGGAGGTTCGAGATCCAAGACCTTAATGAGTTACCGGACGATTACTGGATCCCCGACGAGAAAAAAATCAAAGCCGTGGTTGACGCCGGTATCCAAATCAAAGGCGTGAAATCGTGGCAAGAAGAAATACCAATGATCATCTAACCGCGCTTGCGCGTGAAGAACAGGGCACGTGGAACGCAAAAACAAATATGTCAGTCAGAAACACAAAGGGACGGTACGCAAAAAACCAAGCACATCGTACCGTCCCAATCCTCGCCGCGCTTTTCGTGGCAACACTCATCGCCTACTTATTCCATGCCAACGGAATCAAGGCTGTGGGAATAATTAACGAACCTAATATCCAGTATGGGAACGAGTACCTTATCGAATCAGCAACATCAACTTTTAAGCTCGATTCGTCAAACCTTTGGCGAAATAAAAGAGCTCCAGCGCAAACAGCAGACACTGATAGAACATGCGTACATACAGGCGGACTTGTTGAATGTTTTGATCGAATCGAGACCAGAGACTACTTCAGAGACAAAGAACTCCAAGAGAGAGATTCCGGTCAAGATAATCGAATAACGGCCACAATCACGCAATACTCGAGAGCTGATTCCTGCCATAACGTAGTCAACGGATTATGCCTCATGGCCTCAGGTAAGCCCGTATACGAGGGCGCCGTAGCCTGCCCGAGAAATATCCCCCTTGGCACCAAAGTACGCATTAACGGTCAGGTTTACACCTGTGAAGACAGGACGGCGGAGTGGGTGCAAAGAAGAAATGGTCCGACATTCGATATATTCGTTGAGCAAAATCCCAGTGGAAAGTTCCTTACAGAAGTTGAAATTTTATGACAATCGCCGAGCAAATGGTCAACCTGCGGTACATGGAAGCGAGAAAAATGGGACAGATTCGCGAGCTCCTTTTTCTCAAGAAAATATTCGTAGGCTGGCGGGACGATTCACTGCATGACACCGAGACACTGTCAGCGGTCATCAGAATCGTCAGCTTCCAAATAGATAGAAAATACAAAGACCTCAAGATAATCCGTGATGATTTGATGGTTTTAAGCCTCGCGGACTTAAAAAAATGACCCTCACTGCCTTGCCCGTAAGTACGAAACCGGAGGCCATAACGGCCGGTAGGTTAGGAAAGCGGCAAGGTGGTGATAACTCAATATGCCTAAAACGACTGAATTAAAAATCAGAGATACCCGACACAAAGAAACCTTTGTCATGGATGATGAGTTTTTGAACGGGTATTCGGCTGTGTGCGGTATCTATGCAACTGGCGTGTATATGGCTTTATGCCGGCACGCAAATCGAGAGCAAGAAGCATGGCCGAGCATTGAGTCATTAGCCGAAAAGCTGGGGATCAATCGCAAAACAGTAATGAGCGGAATTAAAAAATTAGAGGAGTGGGGAGTGATAACGAAAGAGACCGCAAGGAACACATCCGGCAAATACGACAATGCGGTTTACACCCTGCTTGATAGATCGGTTTGGAAGCCCCTACCGAGTCCGTCAGAGGGACACGGTAAAGCCTCTACCGAGTCCGTCAGAGGGACACGGCACCAAGTCCGTCTGGTACCACAGCCAAGTCCGTCTCAGTCCCAAAACCAAGTCCGTGTGGCGGACCATAAGGTAACACAGGGAGAAGGTAACACATGGGAAGGTAATACCCCCCTACCCCCCACAGGGGGAATCGTGGCACAGCCACAGGGGGGAATCGACCAAAGCTATTTTGATAATCCAAGACAGGAAATCCAAATCATCGGACTCTATGCTCAGGCCAAGAAGTGCGTCTTTGAGAATATCGAGCAGGCCCAAAGTTTTGTCCGGCGCAATTTATTGCCGGCTAGAAACCTCAAAGGCTACCGCTACGAGCGCATTCACGAGGTCATGAACTACCTCGCCAATAACGCAAACTTCAAGTGGACGCTTGAGACCGTGGCCAAGTACATCGACGAAGACCTGGCGCGAAATAGCAAAAACTCCATTCCCACAATCCAGATCGAAAAACTAATCAGAGTCGAAGAATTATGAGCTACACGCTGAAATATTTAATCAATGGCCATAAGAAAATCGTTTCGCTGAACGATTGGCAGGCCAGTCAAATGCAAGCTGAGCTGGCCAGAGAGGGCACGCACATCAACATCGGCGAAGACACGGCACAAAAAAAATACGTCGAAATCGAGAAAGACTCCGAGACGCAAGTAAAAAAAGGTGACCTGCGCACTGAACTCAACCGCGCCGCCAACTTTTGCAAGATTTGCAATCACAGGGGATTCGTCCTCATGGCAGACGGACAAATACATCCCTGCAAGTGCCAAATCGCGGTTAAACAAGCTCACGGCAAGGACGGATATGATTACGGCCTTTACGGCGACGAAAATGTCAAAACGGACGTCAAACTCCTTGAGCCGGTCAAATTCGAGATCCCGAAACTCGATGATATGCAAATCAGAGCCGGAATGATTCGAGCGATAAGATCCGCAATCGACGCCAGCCCCAATCTCAAACCAAGTCAATTTTTTAACTCAATCATCGAGCGGTACGCAATCGCTCCCGAGGAGGTCAAACTCCCGACTAATGCGTGGTAAATATGCAACAAATCTCACAAATAATCATCAGCGAAGAATACTCAAAAACACTCGACGAAGCCCGCAGAGCTTATGTGAAGTTGGAAATCGACGAGCGTTTCGTTCAGCGCAAAGCCTTTGGTGATTCCAAGGCACAGGAAGCTCTAACACAGCTCAAACACAAAAAGCAAATACAGAAAGAAGCGATTGAGTTTTTAGAGGAAAAGCAAGCCGAAGCAGAGACATGGAAGCTCGACTAACAGCCAGAGCGCAAAGCTGTGAATACTGCGGGAGGTGGTGTGATTCAGGGGAGTACGTCATCCACCACCTTTACCAGCGGTCATTGCGTCCGGACCTCATCGACGACCCTAAAAACAAAATCACGCTTTGCGGAATGTGCCACAAGCTGGCACACGACAATCGAAAACTTGAACTTTACTTAATCGCAACTTTCTATGGGAAAACCAGACTATCTCGAACGGGTAATGCCGTGGACGACGGACGAGGATTTGAAGATTTTTGAGAACGTCGACCTCATCAGGCAAGCCATACGAGCCAACAACGGGATCCTGATACCGCAAGAGAACACGCGAGCATTGTCAATCATGAGCAACTTCTACCGAATCATGTGCGAGAAAGCAGGCAAAGCCAAGGCGATGAGGGATGAGTACTTTGCCGAGCTCCTAAAGCAAGACATGGCCATAGGGCGGGCAGAGGGATTATCCAAGGGTTCAGAGTTTGGCCAAAAGCGCACTTACTACCAAGCCGTAGCGGACGGATACCTCGAAGTCATTAACGCACTTAAAAAAATCAATGAATATCACGAAAACACCGCCAAAGGACTGTTTTAGTCCTCTTGGCCGCCGGCAAAAGAACCGCGGAACAGGGCGGTTATAAACCAAGTATTTGCCGGTAGCAGAGAGGATTATGAGAGGAGGAATTAATTATTTTAAGCTCGGATATTCCGATACCTACAAGGCGAAGTATATCCGTGCCCCAATCAATCCGACCTGGCCGGCACCCTTAAAATCACTCTTAAAACGGCTTGACGATGTACTCGAAGACTTTCACCGCTATAAGCACTACAAATGCGAGAAAATGGCCGAATCACGCCTCAAGGAAGCCGATAGACTCACTATTCACCTGCTCATGTATCAAGAGCAGATAAGAACTTTCAATATGACCGTATGCCTATCACCCCGCATTTTGCAGGCCGTGCAATGTTCCAAGTGCCACGTGAGAGTCATCCCCGAGCCCGAATGGGATAATGACGGGATCAACTGGAACATCATCGGCGCGCATTGTCCACTCTGCCAGAGTAAATTAAAAATTGAGGAAAAATAATTATGCAAATGACTAAAAAACAACCAACTCCCGAGCAGATGTCAGTTTTCATCAACACATTGCTTTTCATTGTTGGATTGATCGGTGTATGGGTAGCGACGCACAGCCTTTGGGGCATGTTCTTTACCACGATAGCGTCTTTACATTTCAACCTTGAAAAATTGTTTGTAAATAAAATATGATATGCCATGGATTCGAAAGTCGGACGGCGGATATGAATGGAAAAAGGGCAATAATAGACCGAGGGTGTATCGTAAGATGATCAACGTCGTATACACGAAAAACAAGGTTGTGGACAATCTACCCGCCAAAAAACAGATAAACGATAAACTGGGAGCATAATACTTAAGATTATCAATATGGGATACCCTCAAAGAACCTTAGACGCTATCGTAGCCGCCTTGTCTGGCGCAGTAGCCGCCGCCGCAATAACCACGCTTATTGTCGTTACAGGAACGTTTACAACCCTGAACGTGTACGGAACAGCAAACCTCAAAGACGTAAATGCTACGGGAACAGTGGCAATCGTAGGCACTCTTTCTCAAGGAGAAGCCAGCTCGACCAATTACGTGTACTTTGGCACGGCAGACGGCTGTGGAGCCATGGTATTCGCGGCCAGCGGAACCACACCAACACTCACCCCGACATCGACAAGCTTTTGCAACTAGATAACTAGTCTCCCCGCCCCCTACCGAAAGGTTTGGGATAGAAGATGACCCCTTATCATTGCGATAAGGGGCGGGGAGACTCATCGCGCGGTAGGGTAAAAGCAACCCGCTGCCCTCATAAGGCAGAGATAACGGTGCAATTCCGTTCCGACGCAACCAAGGTAATTAAGGCTAAAAACCAAAATTGCCAGTACATCCCAACCTGATGTGCATAAATCCCGCCTCACAAGGGCGGTTTTATGTATGGTTAAGTTATATGGAACGAAAAAAAAGCAAGAAAAAGGTCAAATCCAAGCGACCGCCATGGCGACCTACCAAGTGGAGAAAGGAATACAACGAGATGATCGTCAAGTATTTTGAGCGGGTACAAGAGCAGCCCTACACCATTCACTACGACAAATTGCTTAAACCGCACCACATACTCAAACCGCTGCCGACGCTTGAGAGCTTTGCACACTCGATTGATGTAGATGTAGACACGCTTGAAAACTGGACAAAAAATGAAAAGAAGTTTCCCGGCTTTTTCGGAGCATTTGCGCGCGCTAAGGAGATTCAAAAGAATTTAATCATCGTTCGAGCCGAGGCAGGAGCGTCAAACGCGGGCTTTGCAACGTTCCTTTTGAAGAACAATCACGGCATGAAAGATAAGAGCGAGGTTGATCAGAACGTTAAAATCGACAACCTGCAAGATGTAGTAAATCAAGCCTATGAGCAAGCCAACAATGCAGGAGATACTCCAAACGTGGCAAAAGAGGCCTGACGTCTTTTTTCGCACGCTATGGCCTGACATTGTGATGTGGGACAAGTTGCAAGATGTGTGTGATTCGGTGGTCAATAACCGACGTACCTCTATCCGTTCAGGGCACGGTATTGGAAAAACCTGGCTATTGGCACGCCTGGCTATTTGGTTTTTAACATGCTTCAAGCCCTCCATAGTCCTAACCACCGCCCCGACAGGCAGACAAGTGGAAAAGTTGCTCTGGGGCGAACTGCACACGGCATACAACAGCTCCAAGATACCTTTGGGGGGTAAGTTGCTTAACACTCAGTGGAAGATCACGGAGAATAACTACGCCATAGGTTTTGCGACGAATGAGACTCTTGATCAAAGAGAGTTCGGTTCCACCAAGCTCCAAGGCTTCCACTCTCCCAACCTCTTAATACTCCTTGATGAGGCGGCCGGTATACCGCAGGAAATCTACACGGCTATCAGTTCGCTTATTACGGGTGAGAACAATCGAGTCGTGGCTATAGGCAATCCTACCAGCCCGACCGGACCATTCTTTGAGACATTCAAAAGCTCTATTTGGCACAACATCAATATCTCTTGCTTTGACCACCCCAACGTTAAGACCGGCAAGACGGTTATTCCAGGGGCTGTAACACGGGAATGGCTGGAAGAGCGCAGAGAGGAGTGGGGAGAGAATACTCCGCTTTGGGAGGCAAAGGTTTTAGGCAACTTCCCGAAAGAGGGAACCGATACTCTGATACCTCTTACCTGGCTCGAAAACGCGATAAACAACGTCAACAAGGTTGAGCCGGTTGGTAAGAGGGTTATTGGGGCTGATATTGCCAGATACGGGGAGGATGAGACCGTGAGATACAAAGGCACGGGTAAGTTTTTTGAGTTTATCGAAGCGACGAGAAAAGAGGGCACCATGCAGACAGCCGGACATCTCATCGCCGATAAGAGAGACCATAATGCTGAAATCATTGCGGTTGATGACACCGGCGTGGGCGGAGGCGTAACCGACAGACTTAACGAGCTGGGCGAGCCGGTACTCCCCATTAACTTCGGTGCCGGCGCCAAGGACGTTGAACGCTTTGCCAATCTCAAAGCCGAGATATTCTGGTTGTTGCGTGAGAGCCTGCGCAAAACAGAGTGCCGGCTTCCTGACGATGACAAACTTAAGAACCAGCTGGCAAGCATTAAATTCAAATACACCTCCAAGGGGCAGATACAGATTGAGAGCAAGGACGACATGAAAAAGCGCGGACTCAAATCACCGGACAGGGCTGACGCGCTGGCTATTACTCACTACGCCGTAGACTCCTACACTATGCCAGAGCTCTTGTGGATAGGTTGAGCCTCTAAAACAAGGATTGTGCGAATCTGTAGAGGATGAAACTCTCCCATAGATTCAAAGACGCTTTCGACGTCTTAACCAACAAAAAAAGCCTTTTGCCGGCTTCGGAGATTATCGGCGCCTTTTTTGGCGATTCAGGCGATAAAGGCAAGGTCTACGGTTGGCAATACAAAGCCAGCCGTCTTTTGGCTGAGGAAGTGGGGTCAATTCCCTTGCACCTCTATCAGGTCAAAAATGACGCTTCATGGGATGAGATTAACACTCACCCGCTTTTAGAGCTTTTAGACAGACCGAACCCCGACCAAATCAGATCCGAGTTCGTAGAGACGCTATCCATGCACCTTGATTTTTACGGCAATGCCTATATCTACCTCGAAAAACAGGGCAATAAGATTGTGCACCTCTACGCCCTTCACCCGAGCGGAATTAAGGTGGAAAGGACCGGCTTCCCTGGAACGGTAAACTTTTACCGCTATACCTACAACGGAATCAACGACAAGCGAATCGAGCGCGATGAGATTATCCATATTCGCGAGACCAATCCTGATGACCCGCTTAAAGGCAAAGGCCCGATAGAGGCGGTTTATGACTCCGTGTATCTCGATAAGCAATCACGTGTTTGGAACAAGGCATTTTTCAAGAACTCGGCACGTCCTGACCTCTATCTCAAAACCAAATATACATCCCGAGCGCAGACTGAATCACTCAAGGCGCAGTTTGAGGACGCACACAGAGGTGCAACGAACGCCGGACGTATTGCTGTCTTACCTGAGGGCGTGGAACCTGAAACAGCAGGCTGGAACCAAAAAGATATTGATTTCGTGGAACAACTGCACTTTACCCGCGATGACATCCTCTCGGCTCTCAGGACTCCGCATGTGGTATTGGGCCTTGGTGCGGGCGAGAACTTGAACCGTGCAACAGCGGAGACTACGGACTACGTTTACGCGCTCCGCACAATCAAACCGCGCATTAAGAGAATTACCGCATATTTGAACGCTTATTTGCTTCCTAAATTCGGCGATAAGTTGATTTTGGATTTCGATGATCCGGTTCCTGAGAATGAAGAGATGAACATTCGCAAGCGTCAAGCGTCTTTGGGTAATGCTCCTTATCAGAGCATTAACGAAGTGCGCGACGACATGGGATTACAGCCAATCAAAAACGGCGACTCTGTCATGGGCCCGTTCAACCTCGCTCCCATAGGACAGACACAAAAGGAGAAATCTCCGCAGAAAAACATCCCGCAGAGAATCCACAAAGCAATCAACGACCAAAACAAACTTAATGACAAAGTGAATAAGGTCGTCGGTGGAGTAATTAAAAATCTCGAGGAGAGAATGGAGAAACAAACCGAGGATATGAAAGAGGCGGAATGGAAGACATTCGTTTCGAGAGTTCAACCTTACGAGAATCAAGCACAGCAATTCATGAGCGAGTACTCCGAGGCCATGACCGAGCGGGCTGTATCAGCCTTGGAGCAAGAGATGAAAGCTGTAGGAGCTAATGACCTCTTGGACAAGGATGAGGAAATGGGAATCATCATCGACGGCTTTGAGCCTATCATGGCCGAGCTTATGGCCGCCGAGGGAGCATACGCCGCCGAATTGGTAGGCGGTGCTTTCGATCCCGCTCTTGACCCTGTAAAGGAAGCAATCAAACAAAGCGTGCGGTTAATGGCTGAGTCTTTCACCGAAACTACCTTAGAATTGCTGGAAAGCCAGCTAAATGAGGGCATTTCAGCGGGGGAGGGGATAGGGGAGCTAGCAAAGCGTATTCGCGAGGTAGGGGAGTTTTCGAGCCAATCCCGAGCTAAAACCGTGGCGCGTACCGAGAGCTACCGCATAGCTAATAAGGCGGCCAAAGAGGCATACATACAGTCGAGTATTGAGGAACTGATTTGGTATACGGCGGGCGATGAAAGAGTATGCGAATTTTGCGGACCAATGGACGGCAAGGTTATAAAAACAACCGAGGTATTTTTCAAGCTTGGCGATGAAGTGCAAGGCTCAGAGGGCGGAAAAATGCAGGTCAAATATTCCGACATCGAGGGCGGTGCGCTTCACTCCAATTGCAGGTGCCAAATTCGCGCGAATATCTAATGTGGATAAAACACTCTTAATCAGCGACAAAAATCGTATCCTTGAATCATATGAAAAAAGAAATAATTGCGCTTAAAGCGTCAATCCAAGAAGTGAACGGGAAAATGACCATTGTGGCCTCTGACGAGACAGTGGACAGATCCGGCGAAGTGGTGCGCGCACGCCAATGGGACTTGAGCAATTTCCTGAAATCACCGCGCTTGCTTGTTGACCATGATTACTCGGTTAAGAGTATCGTTGGCAAAGCAGTAAACGCCAGAGTTGAAAATGCCAAGTTGCTGTTTGAGCCTCTATACCACGATATAACCGAGCTTGCGCGTCAAGTTAAGGAAATGGTTGATCAGGGGTTCTTGGACACGGTATCAGTCGGTTTTATTCGCAAGGGAGAGGGCGATAATGTGGTCAACGAATTGCTTGAGATAAGTTTCGTGGCCGTGCCCGCCAATCCCAATGCGCGGGTGCTTGCAGTCAAGGACATCGGCGCGGATGACGAAAAAGCAATCAAGGAGTTTATCGACGACGAAAATTTTGATGATGAAGACGAGGTTATCGAGGAAGCGGAACAGGAAGTCGAAGAGGTGGAAGAAAAAGGCGTAATCGATGACACATTGAATGAAGCGAAAGACAAACGCAACGCGAAATACAAACTGTTTGATCCGATATATTACAAATTTTGGGATTTCTGCGACGCTTACATGAACTCAAGCGTTGAACCGGAGAGATTAAAAGAGTTTTGGGATGATTTCGTCTCCGGTGTAAATGCCATGCTCGCAAGCGGACAGCAGACTGATAAGACAATCAAAGCCATGGCTAAGGAGTACATCCAAGCCAAAGGACTGGAAGTTAAAAGCGGAAAGGTGCTCTCAGGCAAGAACAAGGAAAAAGTGGAGGGTGCGATTGAATCAATGCAACAAGCTACCGGTGCCTTGCAGGACGTCTTAGACGCCGCGCAGGGTTCCGATGAGAAATCTTCTCAAAAACAAAGGTCGAGTGGCGCAGGGTCTGACGTAGAAGCTATGGAGCAGTTTCTACTACTCAAGAAGGCTTTGCGTGCCGTCAACACGGCAACCTCAGAAGCTCTAGCTAAATCAAAAACTCTTAACAAGTAAATATTATGGATTTCGCAGAATTACAAAAAGCCCTGGTTGAGGAAACTCAAAAAGGCATGGAAACCATTAAGTCCGAAATGGATAACTTAATGGCAGACCGCATGAAGGCCTTGGTCGGCGAAGAACGCGCCAATATCACCAAGGAAATCGTGCAAACATTACGCGCAGAGCGTGCTGTTCTCGGATATGACAAGACCGGATTATCCAAGGAACAGAAAAAGGCTTTTGCCGAGACCGTCAAAGCTGTTGCTTTCGGTGCGATCGTCAAGGCCAACGAAGAACTCATCTCCGAGTCTGACGCTCGCGGTGGGTACTTGATTCCGGTTGAGGTCGCCAGCGCCATTCTCCGCATTGCGGCCAGCGTTGGTATCGTCATGAGCCAAGCACGTCCTTGGACCATGAATACGGATGAGTTGGATATTCCCAGCTACACCGGTTCCTTTTTGGAAGGTGAATACTTGGGCGTGAATGCCGCAGGTTCTTTGACCGGCGTAACGTTCACCATGGCAAGTTTATTGTCCAAAAAGTGGCAGTTAGCCTTTGCTATGGGCAATGACTTGCTCCAAGACGCCAATCAGGATGTAGCCGATTGGTTGCTCGCCTTAGCCGGTGAAGCTCTTGCCAACCAGATTGACAAGCAGGCTTTCGCAGGCACTGGCGCGCCGTTCGTTGGTTTGTTGAACGACGCAAACGTAACAGTGCAAACACTCGCAAGCGGTAAAGACACCTTTGCCGAGTACGATGTGGTGGAAGATTCATCGGACGCTATTGCCAACATTGAGGAATCGATGTTAGACGGCGCCGCGTTTTACTTCTCCCGCACGGTGTGGGCCAAGTTGCGCGTGCAAAAGGATGACGCAGGCAGTTATGTCTTGCCGTCCGTAGGCGCTCCCAGCTCGGGTTTGCTCGCCATGTATCAAACCGGCGGCGGTCCTAAACCGGCCGGTGAGATCTTGGGCTTCCCTGTCTTTACTTGCCGACACTTGCCGGCTAACAGCGCAACGGCCGTAAGCACCAAGTTCGGTGTGTTCGGCAACATGAAAGCCTTCGCCTTCGGCAACCGCGGACAAATGAGCGTGGAGAAATTCACCTCCGGTACTTTCGGTTCCAAGGAAATCGCCTTGGCCGACCAGGTTGGCATGGTTATCAAGCACCGCCACGCTGTGGTCAATGCTTTACCGGCCGCCTTCAACGTCATCAAGACAGCCGCTTCCTAATCCAACTAACGGGGGCGTCTTCGGGCGCCCCCTAGAGAACTATGCCTAAATACAAAGTTTTACTCCCCATTGGCTGGAGTGGCAGGCATGAGGCAGGCGAGATTGTCGAAATGCCCGAAGAAACAGCCAAAGCTTTCGGATCCGAGTATTTGACCTCGGTTGAAGAAGCGGAAGCGGAAGACGTTGAGGTGGAAGCCGAGGAAGAAGTGGAAGCGGTCAAGGATGAACTCGACGATTTGGAACGTGAGGAACTCAAGGATCTCATTAAAAACGAGGGACTTGATGTGAAAATCACCAACCTTACCGACGACGAAATCCGCTCAGCTATCCGTGAAGCACGTAAATAATTCACTAAACTAAAAACTATGAATGTTGCAGAAAATATCGGAGTTGCACAGTCTCTCGTTCCCGCCGTTCGCACAATTGACACCGAAGGAACAGGAGTAGATACCATGGGCTTTGATGAGCTCGTGGCTGTTATCGATGTAGGCGCGTTGGATCTTACAAATACCGACGAAACCTATACCGTGAAGCTTCAAGAGGGCGCAACCTCCACTCCGACTACGGATATTACAGGCGCCAGTGTCTCAATCACCGCGGCCAACACGCAAAAGTTGATTCGCGTTAAAGGGTTGGGCACAGGCTCACGCTTGCGCTATATCCGCGCTTACTTGGACGTGGATGGCACAAGCCCGTCAATCGCCTTGAACGTTACCTTTATCATGGGCGGCGCCAAGTGGAATCCTCCGGAATCGCTGGACGCTGACGTCTAGCCATGTGCCTTTGACAGTCTCTTAGAGGCTGTCAATCCTTATGGCTCTGACTTCATACGCATTGACCACCGTAGCGCGTGTTAAGACTCGTGCGGGCATTTCGGTTTCCACCTTTGACACATTGCTCGAAACGCTGATTTGCGCCGTTACGGATTGGGTGGAGAGCTATTGCGACCGTAGATTTGTCTTGACTCAATATACCAACGAGGTTTATTCAGGCGACGGGCAGAGATTTGTAGTCTTAAAGCAAGCTCCAATAACAGAGCTGACCTCGGCACAATACAGAGTGGGAACGCCTGACAATCCAACGTGGACTGATTTTTTGGCGAGTGAGTATGAGATTGTGGGAGACGGAAGCTCGGGGATGATCCGTATCTACAATTCCGCGCCTCATGGAACCAATAACTTGCGTTTTACATACAAGGCGGGTTATACGCTTAATTTGACCACTATCACGAGCAATAACATGCCGCTCGACTTAGTTGACCTGGTGGAGAAAATCGTCGTTAAAAGCTTCAAAAAACGCCAATCAGAGGGCAAGTCAAGCGAGACGGCGGGGGAAGCGCAGGTAACTTGGGACAAAGAGATGAACAAAGAGGATTATTTGACGCTTAACCGCCATAAGCGGGTGTTTTTAGGATGATATGGCGAACATCACGATCAAGATTGAGGGGCTGGACGCTTTGCGGGGTGCTTTAAAAAGATACCCAACAATAGCCACAAAGCATCTGCAAAAAGCGATAAATGATGGGGTAGCCGTAATTCACAATTTATCGGCCAGGCAGAAGGGAATCGTTCCAGTGAAAACTGGTAATCTCTCAAATACTTTCAAGATGAAACCTGCAACGCTCAATCAATTAAGAGGAAGTGTTTGGCCAACCGCTAAATATGCCAAGTTCGTGAATGATGGTACGCGACCACACACAATAACAGCAAAAGGTAAAGGACTGAGTGACGGTAAAAGATTTTTTGGGAAATCAGTTAAACATCCTGGATTTAAAGGAAGGAAGTATATGGAAAAATTAGCAAAAACCGCTACGCCGAAGATTCAAGATAAATTTAATAAAGCGACAGAGAATATTGTTGAAGAAATCGCTAAACAAGCCAAGTAGTATGTCATTCGTATCACTTCGAACCAAAATCAAGGCCATACTGGACGCCAGGAAGACCGCCACTATCTTGGGGGAGGTTTTTGACGGGGAGCAGGATCAACAAAACATGGAGATTTCGGCTTATCCCGTAGCTGAGTTACGACGCACGCAAAGCGAGGGGGATTATTTCACCAACAAAGAGGACATCGTTTCATACGATTTTGACATCATCATCTACGCCGAAATGACTGATCAGGGAGCGAGCGCGGCGGAAAAGCAGTTAGACGCTGTGCTCGATGACTTGCTTTATCAATTTGCCAAAGACCGCACACTCACAGGGACAGCTGACGCAGGCGTTGACCCGGGCGTTACGAACGGCGGGATTATCGAGTGGAGAGGCAAACCGCATTATGTGTCAATTCTCCGATTGCGGTGCAAAAAAATACTGGACTTGACCTAGCTGTGGATATTACGGGCTTGTTCGGGGAGTAATTCGTTACGATGAAACCATATGATAAAAGAAGCCCAAAACAAGAAAATTTCAAGCGCGCCTCATTCCAAAAGCGAGGCTAAGCGTTTGGAAGTGCAAAACGAGACTCTGCAAGAGTTTTATTTTAGTGCAACAGAGGAACGAGGACCTGTAACTATTAAAGCGACTTCACTTGAGGAGGCGCGTAAAAAATATAACCAACTATGAGCAAAATCATCGGTTCACGCCTGGACTTTGGCGTAGCGAAAGAAGCAACCCGCGGAACAGCCAATGCTCCGTCTTATTGGTTGCGCCCCATGGACATCTCCGTGGATGAGAAAGTCATGCGATCAATGGACGAAGGACGCAGAAATCTAATCGAAGACAGTATCGACTCCCAAGTAGTCGGCAAATTCGCCGAGGGTGAGTTTACGGTTGCTCTGCGCGATAAATCCCTTGGCTTATTGTTCTACAACATCTTCGGGGCCGTTTCCTCGGCCTTAAAAGGCGGTGAGGCGGCCGTTTATGAGCATACCTACACCGTATATCAAAGCAATCAACATCAATCGCTCTGTGTGCACGTTAAAGAGGCAAATTCGGGCAAGGACTATGCTTTGGCCATGCTTGACTCCATGGAACTGTCTGTTGAGCTGGAACGTCATGCGACGGCACAATTCGGCTTTAGAGCGAAGACCGGAGGACTGGCCACTTTAGGCACGTTTACCGTTACTATCGCCAATCCGGCTGTTGTAACTCTTACGGGGCATGGCTTGGTTACCGGCGACGCAATTACTCTGGCCACCACCGGATCACTGCCCACCGGACTCACGGCCGGCACGACGTATTATGTGGTTTATGTAACGGCTGACACATTCAGTCTGGCAACCTCACTGGCCAATGCTCTGGCAGGCACAAAGATTGAAACTACCGGCTCGCAATCCGGAACACACACCGCAACCCTCGTCTCGCGTTACGCCGCCTATGTATCAGAAAACATCTTTTTACCGACTCATGCGAGCGTGAAGTTTGCGACCAATCAAGCCGGACTCGACGCGGCCAGCGCAATCAACGTGAGATCGTGCGTAATCAAGGTCAACAAGAACATCGAGGATGATAGAGCCCTAGGAAGTGTCAATCAGGTCGACATTGTGAATAAAACCTTTTCCGTGGACGGCGAGATTGAGCTGGTCTACGACGATCAGACTTACGTTACGCAGATGTTGGACAACACAACCAAAGCCTTGCGCTTGAAGTTCACCAACAGCGACGTAACTATCGGCACAGGCTCAAATCCTGATATTGAAATCGACTTAAACAAAGTATTACTAGAAGAAGTTACCCGCGACCTTTCCAAGGATGGCGTGGTTACTCAAGTTTTGGCTTTTAAAGCCTTCTTCAACGAAACGGACAGCCAAATGCTTCAAGTGATTTTAACTAACACCGTAGTCTCTTACTAATATGTCTTCACCAATACGAGATAGCATGAAGCCCGCTTCGGGCAAATTGCGCAAAGATGACGATACCGTCTTGGACGTCTCCGCGATACTGACTAAACTGGACGGCGTTTTGGACGCTGTAAATGGTCTCAAAGTCAACGCGACTTTGGAAGTTGGCGACATCGAAATCGGTGCCGTCGAACTCAAAGACGCCACAACTGACACACGCGCTGAAATTGCGGCGGCTAATGCAGGCAACACTACGTCAACCAACGTAGTTAAAATGCAACCCGTTGATGAGTCTGGCAATGTTATTATGGGCGGAGCAGGCGGTTCAGCAGGCGGTGGCAATAACACCTATTCCACGGAACAAGGCGATTTCACAGCCACCGTTACAGACGCAACTACAAACATTGTTCTCTCAACCGATTCGGTCGGTGGTGTTGCTATCACAGCGGCTAACTTCGCCAATGCTATCCTTAAAGTCTGGGACGCTTCCACAGAGGAGATGGTACAGATTACTCTTGATGACTTCACGTGGACAGCAGGCACAAAGACTCTTGCGGTAGCTAACTGTACGGGAGCTTTTACTTTTGCAACCGGTAATATTGTCAGCCTTACAATCGTTGGTCCGGACAAGATGAGAGATAGCTCGACGGACGCACAGAGAAACAGTCCCATCCGCGACATCTCAGACCAATACGTAGGTGAAACTTTAGCGACTCTTACTAATATCGCAGCTAATACCACTGGGTACCTCTACTTCACAATGGATGGGTACAAGACTTTCGCCATTCAATGCGCTACCTCAGACGCAACACCTACGGATACTCTTACTTTAACGGTAGAAGCTTCGTGGCAGGATGATGGTACAGCCGATAGTTCTTGCGATTACGATGACGTAACGACAGCTTGGTTCGGTGTAGCCAGCGTGGTTGATACGGATACGGTGTTTGATATGAGTGATGCGTGTTCCGCAAAATATGTTCGCCTTAAATATGTAACAAGTAATACTGGAGGCTCGGATGCAGACCTCACAGCTTACTTAAAACGCAAATACTAATATGGCAGTTTTAACATCCAAGGGCGTACTTGGTTACGCAATCACGATTGTAACAACTTTAACAATCGGTACAGGTTTGTATTTTGCTACAAACAATTCAGCAGATATTGGTTCTTCTACCAGCGCAGTTAAGGATATGTACGCCTCCGGCACAGCTTATATGACCAATGTTGAAATGGACGGTACGCTGGTCGTAGGTGCAAGTTCAGACGCAACTAATTATGTTTACTTTGGCACCGCTGATGGTTGTGGAGCTATGGTCTTTTCAGCATCGGACACAACCCCGACTTTAACTCCCACATCATCAGCGTTTTGCTACTAACCAATATGTCAATCAAAACAGTAATCGATTCAAAAACAATCGAAGAACTACAAGCTGATAAGCCTGTAGCTTCGGTTAAACCTAAAGAACTCACCGACGAAAAGGTAGAGCTGGTTCTTAAATGCCTCAAGTATCAGGACGGATGTTCTGAAACCGAGGGTAATGAGGAGTTCATCGGTCTTGGCGACGGGCAAATCGCTCTTAAAGCGGGACTAACCGTTGATCAGGTGCGTGAGATTAAGACTGCTAAAGATGCAAAGGTAGCGGAACTCACAAAACCAGTGGAAGAACCTATCGAAGTAATAACCAAATAAGTATGAGCCTACAAGCCACGGCAGGAGACAAGTGTATATTCAGGGAGCGTTTTCTAAACGTAGCCGATGTTGCGGCAAACGGCGGTCTTGTCTATGGAGCGCCGACAATTAACAAAGGCTTGGTTGTAACAGGCGTGTCAACCTATGTCACTAACAGCATGTATGGCCGCCGCTTGATGAACATTGTTAAAGGCGGGCGTACTTTTACACTTGTTGCTGATGTGCTTACTCCGTCTGATTTTTCCTCTTATCGCACAATTTGCAGTATTCGAAACGGCAGTGGCGCTGTTGTTGAAATTGGGTACAGGGTGACAGACGGTACTATGTACTGTTTTTCGAGTTCTACAGGAGTGACAACCGCTGGCGCGGCTGTCCCGGCCGGCAGACATACTCTTGGCTATGTATTCACAGGTTCAGCGGTCATTTTCTACATTGACGGGGTATTAAATACGACGGTGTCCTTTACGCCTACGACTCCAACAACACAAACAACGCTTGAGATTGGACAGGTTGGAGTTGCAGGACAAGCACTTAATTCAACCTTGTATGAATTGAGGGCTTACGAAGGCATGTTGACGGCAGATGAGCTGCTGGACATACACCAGAAAGACACGATAACAGAACTCGACCGCCCTCTCATAGATTTACCGCTTAGGAACTCGTATTTTCAGGCTAACGGGGTGCAACTGTTGACGGACGGTGACATGGAGGCGGCTGATACGAGTGCATGGACGGCAAGCAATGTTAGTTTAGAGAAACGTACAGACACACCATACTCAGGCACTCAGTACATGAGGGTTACCAGAACAGGTTCATCGTCACTAGTGACGCAGACGAAATTAACCGTAGGCAAAAGATATAAGTATTCGATTAGAATGAGAGGTGATGGATCTGGAAACCCCGGCGTGTTCCATTCAGCTTTCTTGTGGCAATATGGAGGGGCACTTCCAGCCAGTGATTATATCTTGGTAGAGGGGGAATTTACAGCCCTGATAACTACAATCAGTATTTATCCAGGGGCAGCAGATGGACAGTATGTCGATATAGATGAGTTTTCCGTCCAGCTCATGGAAGCCCAAACAGAAAACAAAGGCACGCTTGGTGGCACAGCCAAACTAGGTGACGGATCAACCACAACCACCATGCCTACGCAATTATATCCACATAAATATAATTTTAATGGGGGGGCTTATATAGACTTTGACCAGCCTGTTATTACAAATACCAACCAGCCTTGGACGTTGGTAGCTCACGTCGATTTGAAACCTGTAGATGGAGTGGCTGACGAAATAATTTCAAATTATACAGCAGTAACAGCTCCCTCCATACTTGTTCAGAGACACTTTACAAATGGTTTTATAATTTATATTTTCAGCTCTACAAATAATCTCAAAACATCAACCTTCACCTATTTTGTAAATACTAACCTTAATGGAACTTTGATTGTTAGTAACGATGGGTCTTTAGCCTCTGGGGGTATCAATCTTTATTTGAATGGTATTAAACAGACCGTTACTTCTGCCTCAATGACAGGGACTTTGGCGGCCGCAACTATCACCGCAAAACTAAAAATTGGCAAAGATGTTGATAATACAAATTACTTAAGTGCTGGGTCAAAGGTAAACACATTGAAGATTTACAATCGTGAACTCACCCCGCAACAGGTGTCGATTTTGCACCGCCAACTTATGAAATCATTAAACGTCTAGATTATGTCCATACTCACAACATACCGACCCCTCATAGACATAAACCCCGCCAAAGCGAGTCTGCTTGACCAGTCGGGTAATGGTTATAACGCTGTATCGAATGGTACTGGTTCATGGGGTAATTTTGAAAAGAAGAAAGCAATACAGATTACAGGCACAAACAAACTCACCGTTACAACAAGTGCTACTTTGGACGCTATGGGTGATTTTACCATTTTGGTTTTTGGTGATTTCACGAAAGGTATAGTACCAGGAAGAAACTCACACTTAATTAATAAGTCAGCATCGTGGGAGTTTTATTGTGCTGGACAATATTTAGATTTATACCGTGGAGTTACCTCATCAGGGGTTTCTTCAAGTGTCTTAGGAGCGCGCATGGTAGGTGTAACAGCAATATCGGGGAGCAAGCCAAAATATTATAAAGACGGTGCTTATCTTTCAACAGCTACAACAGCAACATCACACATAACGAATACCAATAATTTGTTTATTGGCAACTATGGAGCTACGGCGAGTTCAGCATACAACTTCCCAAGCTGGATAACCCGTGTTCTTGTTTTCGACCAAATCCTCACAGACCAAGTCATCTCACAAATCTACGATGAAGTAGAAGCGGAGAATAGCGCAGGCGACCCTAAGACAATAAATTTCAAAGGCTTCATGCCTCCTATAGACACCAACTGCATGCTGGCTTATGACATGGAGACCAAGACGGGGGATGGCAAGATGGCTGATCTGTCGGGTAATAACAGGGTAGGCACGATAACCAGAGCCGTGAAGGCTAGAATGGCGAGCGGTTTTCCAGCTTACGCGCATTCAAACGGCACACTCATTCAAACAGCCTCCAGTGTCAATATCGGTACTACGCATACAGTGGAGTGGATTGCAGACGGCAATACGGCAAATGCGATGATGCTATCTTACAATTCTTCTAACTTCATTGCGTATTATCTCCCCGGACAGAACGGCATAATGTATCGGGCGAACGGAGTGGATGTGACATGGACAATTCCAGCTCTAGACGGCAAAGAACATCATTTTGTTTTGGACAGAAGTGGGACGACCGTAATCCTATACATGGATGGTATTTCTCTGGGAACACAAACGCTCGCAAGCAATGAAGTGCAGACATTCCGGTCAACTGGTAACAATCCATATTACTGGACTGGAAGAATAGGTTATGTGCAGGTCTATTCGGATTCCAAAGGCGCGACATGGGCAGCGGATAGGTACAAGCGGTATGCGAAGAAGCTCGTCTATGATTCTCAATCAGAATACTGGACACCCACCCTTGCGAACGTTACAGCTGGGAGAATAGGGAATACGGATTTCACGGTGAGTACCGGAACGTGGAAAGTGAGCGAGGACGCAAACAAACAGAAATGGATTGAGAATGTGATATCAGGCATAGCTTACAAATCGTTTGATAAAGCATACGGTACTTGGGTGTGGAAATTAAACAAAGTAGACACAACAATACCATACTTTTTCATGGTTTCAGACACTATAGTTAGTGGTGCTGGTGGTGGTAGTGCTAATTCTTATAACTTGGGAATTTCTAGTTTTGAGAACGTAGCATTGGCGAAGATAGTTGCAGGTTCAGTTACAAACTTATCAGTTTCTCCAGTAAGTTATATTGCGGCTTCAACAGATTATTATTATGCAGTATCGAGAAGTATTGCAGGGGTATTTACAATTTACATCAAAGGTGGCGCTTATACTAATTGGACATTAGTCAGCGTTTCGGGTGGCGTTGGTAATAATCCGACTACCGATACAACTACAACAACAAGTAGATATATGCTTCTTGATCTTGACGCCGGCGATAAAATCTCCGACATCCGCCACTATCAAGGCGTGCTGGATTTGAGTACTTTACCGAATTAAAATTCTTAACCCAATAATATGGACACACTCATTCAACTTCTAAGTACCGCTCTCTTGCTTGCCACGGGAGCCGCAGGCGTTTGGGGAGCTACAGAGCTCGTTAAACGCGCAGAATCAATCAAATGGATAACCGAGGGCAACAAACCCGCGTTACGTGCCACAGCGGCCGCTTTCTCGGCTCTGGCGGTGGTATTCCTGGGATTGGTATCAGGTACACTCACTCCCGAAAGCGTGCAGGATGTGTTTGTGAAGATCCTCGAAGCCGGACTTATTTGGGCAGGCGCGCATGGTACACATAAACTACTCGATAAATAGATATGGAGGAGGGGATCATCAATGCGTTAGCGGACGCGGGCGGAGCCTTGGGGTCATTGATTATAATGGCCGTATTATTCGTTTATCAGCTCAAAACCAACCGCGAGATACAGAAAGACCACAAAGAGGCTTACACGGCCTTAGGCGGTCAAATTAAGGAGAATACGGACGCTACCAGAGAGATGACTGTTACGTTGCGCGAATATCGAGAAACAGACCGCAAAATGGTACAGGCGGTTGAATACTGCAAAACCAAAAATCAATCCGTTTAAGCCTCTTTGGCGCCAAGGTGGTCAAACTCGTTCTTTCAATGCAGACATGCATTACCACCCGCGCCATGGAGGTTGAAATGGCAAAAAGCAAAAGAAAAAAGCACCAGTTGGCGGAAATCGCCAGAATGGAACTCGAAAACGGGCAGGTAGTAATCACACCTGTCGAAAAGGAGGAGAAAATCAGTATCCAAGAGGCTTTTCGCCGAAGCAAAAAGCCCAAACTGCTCATTAAAAGCTCACACGGAGGATGACATGCGAAAGAAGTGCTTGACTTGCGGTAAGGAATGGATTGAGGGGAAACCCGATGACGGGCTTATCTCTCACGGGATATGCTCCGAACGCTGCGGGCGACTGCTGGAACTTTGGAGCTACTCGAACAAAAACATCTCACGCAGGGATTTTGCAAGAGAAAGGATGAATGATGAGAACCTACCTTCAACACCGCCCCTCTGTTGATGTAACCATTCTGGATACTCAACGCCGTCCACTGCGCTTCACCATGAAACGTCTCGCCATGCTTCGAGACCTGCAGGTGGAGTTTCCCGAGCTCCCTGTTTACTGCGAAGTCAACGGAGAGCGCAAACACGTACCTCTTGAGGCAATCGAACTATGGGACATGGGTATCCTCATGATCCGCAATACGAGCGCCGCTTAATCTTGCCGACGGATTCCACATCTGTCGGCCTCCCACCGAGAACATAGTTGGGAAGCTCGGCGGGCGTAACTCGTTCCACGCCCCTGTCGACGGGTGGGGCCCCACCCTTATCGACACTAATTCATAACTCAAACAGTATGGATAAAGAGAATATCGTTAAGTTATATGCCGCCTATTTGGGCTGTAATGCCAACGTAGCCGAGGGTCAAGTTAATTTTCACCTCGAAGGCGGAGGCGCTTTGGACTCCCGTTTAGTTGACCTTGAGGTCTCCATGAACGGCGAGGACAGCGTTTTGAAGCCTTTGCGCGACGCTTATTATGCCGTTAAAGGCATGGAAGCCCCACCGTTATCATTGACCGTCGAGACGGCTGATAATTACGAGATTGAGAAGCTCAAAACAGCTCTAAAATCGCTCGCACCCTCCGAGAGTGCCGATTAATATCAATCTACGGAATCATCCCGCTTTTCATTGCTGAAAGGCTGGAGAAGATGACGTTTTAGTCGTATTCCGTTCCCGCTTTGTTACTCAGACAAGGCGGAGGCGACAATATGAAAAAACTTTTTATCGATTTAGGCCATAGCTTAAAATACCCTGGCGCGTATGGTTACAAAACCGAGGTTCAATGGTCTCGGTGGATTTGGGGTTATTTGCACCATATGCTTGACGCGCAGGTGGACAATGCGGGCAATAAGAAGTGGGAGATATTGCTCGTGCCTGACAAGTTTGCCACGGATTGGTCCAGCAACCGCAATCTCATTAACCGCATAAACTGGATTAACGCGCGTAGTAAGACATGGCGGGACTATTTGCTCTCTATTCATGGAAACTGGGCCAGCAGGGGCACTGTTCGAGGCGTTACGACTGTTTACATGGGCGGAAGCGAAGTAGCACGGCGTGAGGCGGTGGAGATGAGCAAAGCCTATTCCGAGGTTACGGGTGTACCGATATGGAACGGGGGAGCTTTTGACGATAGAGGATCACGCTTCGGCCGCGTGGGGATGTGTCGCGACACTCACCCCCTAGCTCTGCTCATTGAGGCCGGCTTTGTTACTTCCAAGGAAGACATGGAGATTGACGCCCGTAAGGCGGCCGAGGGGATAGCCAAGTACTTCGATTGTATAGATTTCTAAAAAATGTACAGGTTTGGCGGTGAATGTGAACGATTTTGCGTGTTTTGTTATTGACAGGAAAATCAAAAAACCGTATAATTTCAGCGAACATTACAACTTATCCCGTTTAGTAGACGGACGCATTTACCCAAACTCCATCAAACGGGGTAGCTCCGCCAAGTCTAGGCTTGTCGGGTGCTACTAACACTCGCCGCAAGCAAGAAATTGCAATCGGCGGGGCTACTGCGTTTGGTGGATTTTTCTTATCTTTCGTTGGTTAGACGGATCGCGCGTTCTGGCCGTCCATAACAAGGCGCGCAATCCGGCGAACTCTAACGGCCGGTAAGATGACAGGCTATGCTTATTTGCAGGGCTTGGATCACTGTTAATGGCGAACGCCTTTATGCGAGAGACTATAATCTCCGTGCGTTTTGCTGGGATTCTTCAAAGGAAGCGCAAGCTATCTGGAGAGCCAAGCTAAAACAAAAAGGCCGCCGTAAACAGCGACCACCGAGCAAAATAAAAGCCTAAAAACTTTTTACCAGACTCCCCATTACCGTGGGGTTTTTGGTTTCTTAACAAAATACTTTTACATTGTCAAGCGTCCCTATTATACCACAAAAAATCATTCGCTTTTTGTTCTATTTAGCCCGTTTGTGGACAACCTCGATGTCTCAGACGGGCTTTTTGCTACCTTGACCATATAATCATTAACTCAACCTATATGGAACGAGAGACACGCACAATCACAGCCCCTAGCGGCAAAGAGGTAGTCATGAAGACTTATCTCACTCCCCGAGAATTGCGGGAAATTAAGAAGATTTACGTTAATTTGGTACAGCAAGCGCCTCGCCCTGGTGAGAGCGTCAAGCTGGTGGGAGTAGGGGACGCGCAAGAGCAAGCCGAAAACAAGCTCATAGAGCTATCTGTTGCCTCATACGACGGATCTGCCGAGAACGTACTCAACCGCTTACTGGACGGCAATCCGCAAGAGGGCAATGCCGAGGATTATGACTTTGTGCTGGAAAAAGCCAACGAGCTGAACGCCCCTTTGCAGACAGCGAAATAGCCAAGGACTGGGCGCGCTATTTCGCGGGTAGAGGACAGCCCACGGATGAGATGATTATCGCAATCATCTGCCGAGAAATGAAATGGACTTATGAGGAATACATGAACCAACCGCTATCGTTCATCAATCACATCATCGGGATGATGAGCGAAGAGGCGAAACACAATAATCGCAAGTACAAAAAATAAAATACCACTCTAAATATGGCCGACACTAAACTAAGCATAATCGTACAGGCAAAAGATGAGGCGTCTAAGGATATTGAGCGTCTTAATGGAAAACTTGGCAATCTTGGCAAGGGTTTTGCGGCGGTTGGAACAGTGGCAACCGCGGCAGCCGGAGCAATTGCTGTTGTGGCAACAGGTGTTGGAATCTTAGGTTATAACGCAATTAAGGCGGCTGGTGAATTAGAGCAGCAGAAGGTTGCATTTGAGACAATGCTTGGGAGTGCGGAAAAAGCCGGAGAATTTATCAAAGACTTAACCAACTTTGCTAAATCAACACCCTTTGAATTAAAAGGCTTGGAAAATGCCTCGAAATCTTTACTTGCTTACGGTTTCGCACAAGAGGAGATTTTGCCTAACTTAAAATCATTGGGAGATATCGCTTCCGGTGTCGGCATGGAAAAACTGCCGAATCTTATTCTTGCTTTTGGGCAGGTTAAGGCGGCTACCAAGCTTACAGGAATGGAATTACGTCAATTCACAGAGGCCGGCGTTCCATTACTTGATCAACTCGCCAAACAAATGAATAAGCCGGTATCAGAAATTCAAGCAATGGTATCGGCCGGAGAGATTGGCTTTCCTGCCGTTCAAGCCGCGCTGGCCGCACTTACAGGCGAAGGTGGTCGATTCAATAACCTCATGGAGAATCAATCAAAAACCTTTGGAGGCATGGTGTCTAATCTTAAAGATTCTTGGGATTTATTTTTGCGCGGAGCGGGTGAGCCGTTACTCGATTGGGCTAAAGCAATTATTGAAAAATTAATTTTTATTACGAATAATGTACTCCCTCCCTTAGTTACAAGATTGGATGAGTTTATCAAATCTATAAATACAAATTTTCCAACACTCGACGGACTGAAAAATAAATTTGCCGAAATCTCAAAAAAGATTGAGGAGAAAACGGGGTTAATATCTCAACTCAAGGAAGCATGGGATCGCGTAGCAACTAAAATCACCAACGAACTCATGCCCGCACTTCAAGAGCTTTGGGTAGCAATGCAACCGTACATGCCTTTGTTGGAACTTTTTGCGCAGATCATCCTCGGTGTTGTTGTTTTAGCTTTGAAGATTTTTGTAGAGGTTGTAACTACTTTAATCGAAAAGTTTATAGGCTTTGTTACATGGATTACAAAAGCGGAAACCGCATTACTCGAAAGATTGCAACCGGCTATTGGTATTATGCAGGCAGCACTTGGCGCTTTGCGTGATTCAATCCAATGGGTCATTGATAACTTTAACGGCATGGTCTCAGCAGCAAACGCTGCCTATGAAGCGGCGCAAAGAGCGGCGAGCCTGGTCGGCAGGGTTGGCACAGCTGTCGCGACCGGTGGAATATCGGAAGTCGTCAGAGCTGTAACACACCAAGCGTCGGGTGGAATTGTTACCAGCCCTACGCATGTATTGGCTGGAGAGGAGGGTCCGGAAGCTATTATCCCGCTAAATAGACTAGCTGGTGCGGGTGGTAATGGAGTCAATATCTACATTACAGGCGGTTCTTTTGTGGGCGTCGATAATAGCGAAGTAGCGCGAATTTTAGGCGACAGAATCATAAAACAATTACAGATGACTCATCGTCTTGGTTGATTCGTGGTATAGTAGGATTGACAAAAATCTTAATTTGTGTTAGTAATCAACCACTATGACACACGAAAGGAACGAGGCCGAGGTTAAAAAACCTTGGTATAAAACCGTGTTGGGTATTTTATTCATCATTTTTACCTTCCCATTAACGTTACCGCCGGTATTGCTGTACGTTATTTGGGCGAAGAGCAAACAAGATAAGACTGTCAAAATCATTTTGACTGCGGTTATTGCGATTATTACGCTTGCAATCTGGATCCCTGCTATGTCTGATGACAAAACTCAGACCGACTCAAAATCGACTCAACTTGTTGAAAATGTCAGTGAAAACAAATTCCAGCCCGCTCAGGAACCGAGCTTGCCGGAGCCAAAAGCAGAGAAGGTGAAAGAATGGAGCAGGGTGCTTGAGCTTACAGCAAACGCCAATAAGCAAAGCGAGACATTTCACCTCGAAGGAGGCCAGCAGAAAGTTGTATATAGAACAACCGGCGGGAAATATGCCATATGCACGATTTATGTAGTTGATGAGGGCACCTCACTTGATGAGACTGGAGGATTTCCAGTTGTAATGGTCGATGAAGATCAGTCAGATGAAACTCTAATGCGAAAGAGTGCTGGTGATTATTATCTCGATCTTAAAGTTACTAATGGAACATGCAGTGTAGAGATACAAGAATATAAATAATCCTATCCATGCCAAAAAGCCCCCCTCAAGGGGTTTTTTGTTTAGGGTTAGTTTAAGGTTACTAATGTTTTCGTGGATCGTGCTTATCAATATCACCAATATCAATCCCTTTCTCTTGCAGATATTTATCACGTATCAAAATGCCTATAATCGGATATATCTCAAGCAGATTCATGCCTATTTTGTAGGCATGCAGCTTAATCTCGTCGCGCTCCTCAGCGGTAAAAGTTTGATCAAAGCACGATCTGGCAGAATCAAGGGCTATCACTTGGATATCGTAAGGATTCGATGGACCAAGTTTATCAATCGCGCTTTTAATATCCTGCCAATGATTTTGCACCTTTACCGGCAAATTCAGCTGATCGGCAATCTGCTGGCCTTTTTCAGTTAAAGACATCGGGCTATGGCTCTTGACTGTCTGTAAATGATTTTGATACAGCAAATCAGTAGTTGCCTTAACCGAAGCCATGTTGTCTTTTATCGAATCAAGGTTATCATCAATTTTTTTATTCTTTTCTTTTTGAAATCGAAACTGCGAGACCACATCACTCAACTTCCATACAACAAGGAATGAAATAATTAAAAGCAACATTAACACAAAAACTGCGCTATTTAATTGCTCAATAAGTTGTAGCAGTAGGTTAAGCATAAAAATTTTGTTTCCTCCTGCAAAATAATAAGGACTAAACCTTAGGCTATTCTGCGGAGCAAAGTCAACTATTCAAATAATAGCATGTAAGCAGATCGGTAGCACTGTGAATAATAGAGCCCTCCCCAAGGCTTTTTTTGTTACGCTCATTTCATGATCACCGTAACAATCGCCGGAGTCGATAGAACCAGCTCGATAGATTGGCAATCTTTGGCTATCCAGCAGGTTGCTACGAGCGAGGTTGATACCGCGAGCTTCAAAATCAAGCTGTACGGCACGAAAACGTACCAGCCGAGTATTGGCGAGGAAGTGCTTATTTTAGACGACGCTACGGCTATTTTCGGCGGTACGATTGTGCGTATTTCCAACTCAGTGGAAGCCGGTGGATTAACCAACCTCAACATCGAGTGCGCGAGCCATGAGAGAACACTCGACCGCTATTTAGCGGCGAGGGAAATCCAAAACAAGGATATTTTCTATTGCCTTAATACCTTGGTGGCGGAGTTCGTTAATCGCACCAAAAAGGTGATTGCCTCCATGGAAGACTCGGAGACGTGGACGAATGAAGACGGCTCGACAACGCAAAACACAACCGCGGGGCAGTACATCCTTGAAACACAAAGCGAGAAGTTTACAGCCACGGCCGGCAATACAGCCACGGCGAGATGTGAGCGTTCTTTGGATTTGACCGTCTTTGATAGCGGTTTAGCCTCGGATAGTGATGACTGGATTACGTTTTGGTACTACGTGGACAATCCGAACAACTTTGCCAGCTTGCGGTTGCGCTTAACCATAGACGCGGCCGGCACGTACACGAATTACTACGAAACCACAATCTCAAGCACTCCAAGGACGGGCTGGAACCAAGCTAAAATTGCCAAATCAGCCTTTACGGAAACCGGCGCGCCGGCTTGGGCGAGTATTACCTATCTGCAAATCCAAGCTACGGCCGGAGCGGGCGGTACGGTGAACGTGAGCGTTGACGATATTCGCCTCATCAGCGCGGATACCGGCTTTACGCAACAAGGCGTAAGAGACGCGAGCCGAACCCTGGGAAGCGTTAAATTCAACTATGAGCAGATGAGCCAAGCGGTTAAGCAAATCGCCGAAGCCGTGGCGTATGAGTGGTATATCAACGCATACAGGGATATTAACCTCTATGAGCCCTCGGGCAACCCCGCGCCTTTTTCTTTGACCGATACCAGCCAAAACTTTGTCTGGAACAGCTTGGAACTCGACGACGACCTTACCAATATCCGCAATCAGGTGTATGTGAGAGGGGGAGAATACGAGGGAAGCTCAGTAACCGAAAGCAAGACCGCGGACGGGCAACAGCTCCACTTTCCCACGCCATACAAGATGAAAGACGTGAGCGTTACGGTCGCGACAGTAGCCAAGACCGTGGGAGTCGATAACTTGAATGATCCCGCTGATTACGATTGCTTGTACAACTACATGGAGAAAACGCTCAAATTCAAGAGCGCGACCAAGCCCTCATCCGGTCAGGTGGTGGCGATTACGGGTACCCCCATGATTCCGGTCATTATCAAGAAGTATGACGCGACGTCAGTGGCGCAATATGGGGTATTTGAGCACTTGATTGTCGATAAGAGCATAATCACCCTCCAAGGGGGGAGAGACCGCGCTGCGGCTGAATTAAGCGCGTACAGGAACGAGATAACCGAGGGGAGCTTTGAGACCACGACCTCGGGACTCATCGCCGGCCAGACAATCAGCATAAACATCACCGCACGGGGCATAAGCGACACATACCGAATCAAGAGCATTAACTTTCAAGCCAAGAGCCCGAGCGAGTTTACTTACAAGGTCAGACTCGTAACCACACGCACCTTTGGCATAATCGAGTACCTGCTTGACGCTCTCAAAAAAGACCGCAAGCAGATTGACCTTAATGACTTCGAGGTTACGGACTTGGTGCAAGACATCCGCGAGACTATCACCATTACCGACGTCTGGACGGAAATGCCGAGGAACACGATAAGCGAAGAGGCGACCGTGGAAGAGGTTACGCAGGATAATCTGGACTTTGGTTATGAGTGGGTTTTGGGCCCGTACGTCCCCACAGACATCGCGACCGATAAAAAAAGGGTGTTTATAACCAACGGGGGAAGATTGATTTAATTGCTATATTGCTTTTATGGACATCAAGGACAAAGTTAAATGCGCAGGCAAGGTTACCGTAACCGTCAGAGATAAAGACGGGAATATTGTTGATTGGGATGTTTATTACAACGTGGTTACCATTGCCGGACGCGCGAAAATCTTGGAGGCTCTAACCTCACCGGATGTTGATATTCAGGTCAATAAAGTGGCTTTGGGCACGGGAACGACAGCGCCCTCGGAAAATGACACTACGCTCGAAACCGAAACCTACCGCAACAATATCGCCTCATCTGTGTGGGATGATAACGTGGGCTATTTTACGGGGCACTTCACTCTAACCGAAGTCTCGGGCACGTTCCGTGAAATCGGGCTTTGTATTCAAGGAACAGGGGATCCCGACACCGGCACGCTTTTATCGCACGTAGCTATTAACAAAACCAAAACAACATCGCAATCTTTGGATGTTGACTGGGAAATTACTCTCTCAATATGACCTATCCTAATATTTGGGCTATTGCCGACCAGGTAGACGCCGATGATTTGAATGACAGCTTGTACAATCCGGCTTATACCTATGGCGACACGATAGCCGCTCTTAAAGCGGTGTATTTGGATAGCGCAACCGGCAAGCTAAAAAAAGCGTCTGCGACGGATGAAGATCAGGTTGAAGCGTTTGTCGGTTTTACAATCACAGCCGGAGTTTTGAATGATACGAACAGAATTTTAGGGCCGGGTAAAATTGTTACCGGCTTATCAGGATTGACGGCGGGTGAGCCTGTATACTTATCGGACACTGCCGGTGAAGTATCGACCACACCAGGTACATTCAGTTTGGTTGTTGGTATCGCGGTATCGACCACCGCAATCCTTATTTTGCCGGAAGCAACCAGCACAGGCGGCTTCGGAGACGGTTCAGACGGTGATGTTACGCTTACGGGCAATGTTACGCTTACACGCGACATGTTTTATAACAACCTTACGATTGACGGAGCATATAACATCAACGCCGGAGGCTATAAAATTTACGTCAAAGGCGTCCTAAAAAGAAACACAGGCTCGACTGGTAAAATTTACAATAACGGAGGCGCCGGTGGGAACGGCGGGAACGCGGCTTACAACACTGCAGGAACAGCAGGAACAGCGGGGAGCGCCGCACCGGGCGGAACATTGCCGGCAGGCAAAGCCGGCTTGGCGGGCGTGGCAGGTCTTAATCTAGCAAAAGGTGCGGGAACAGGCAGCAGTGGAGTCGCGGGTAATGCCGGCAATAACGGCGTTGCTGCGACTAATGCCTACTCAAACCAAAATAGCGCGGCCGGTAAAGCCGGAGGCACGGCAAGAGCAACCGGAGCAAGCAGTTATGCGGGAGGAGCAGCGGGAGCTACCGGCAGTACAACTCAAACCAAGGAACCTGCTAATTCGCAGCATTCAGCCGAAAACCCTTTTTGCTTGTTATCAGGAACACTCACCGAAAAGCAGATCTGCGCCAGCGCGCCAAGCAGCGGTTCCGGCGCGGTATCTTCGTATAACGCCAGTTATATAATATATACCTCAACCGGCGGCTCAGGTGGATCCGGTGCGTCCGGTGGAATGGTTGTTGTCTTTGCTCATAAGATAATCGATTTAGGGACCGGAACGATGTTTGAAGCTATTGGTGGAGACGGCGGAGACGCAGGAACCGGGCACATAACCGCGTCCGGAGGCAATGCCGTATCAGCCGGATCATCAGCTTCAGCCGGAGGCAATGGCGGTATCGTTGTAATCGGTCATCGCGGTAAATTCGGTACATGTACGGTAGATGTCAGCGGTGGAACGGGTGGAACAGGTGCTCCCGCTATTACTTATGGAACCTACATGACCGCAGAGGCAGGACAAGACGGCGCCGACGGTAACGCAGGATTAAGCATAGAGCTGGGATTGTGATATGAACGTTAATATCAAGGAGCAACTCAATATCAAGACCGTATATACGGCCACAATTTGCGATAGCACGAAAGCAATCGCGGAATATTACACATTGCTCAACTTCTTGAAGAAGCCACTCCCTAAGGGCAAAAACGGGCGCGAGAGGCACTGGATGATGTATCAACATCTCAAAGACGCATATCACAAGGCGGCGGCCGTAAGGGTGGAGAAATACGTAAATCTTGCCCCTACGGCAGGCAGAGCTGTGATAGCACAAAGATTATCCAACATCACCACCTACACAGGGATACTCAATTATGCGGCTTTGGGGGATGATACAGCCGTGCCAACCAACGGAGACACTGCTTTGGGTAATGAAACGTATCGCCAGACCGTTACCAGCCAAAACGCGGTTAATAATCTAAGCTATCAATCGGTTTTCATTCCAGCCGGAACTGCCACCGGAGCGCACAAAGAAGCCGGACTATTCATTGACGGTGCGGCCGGAGCTGATACGGGGCAATTATTCAGCCACGTAAACATAGACATCACGAAAAGCGCGCAAAACTCTTTAACATTCGACATCGAGATTACGATGACTTAGCCCTTGACAAAATCTTAAAATTGCGTAAGGTGGATTCAGGTATTAGCGGTGATAACACTTGTGCTCTACGGAGCGTCGTCTGATTGACGATCTTGCGGACAAGTGTCTGATAAACTGCTAAGATTGTTCTGCCGTTTGACCGGTGGAAGCCCGCAAGCTGATACCGTTTAAGCGGCTTTTTTATTATATGAAACTGCAAAATCTCTACTATGAAGAGGGCTTGGATGAAATAGCCATGCTTCATAACCCCAGGGGAGGGAAGCCCATGGAAATCGGCTCGCGGACTTGGCTTAAAGACCGCGACCAGCAAATCGAGGAAGTCAAAGAATTTAGCCGTTATATGTACCATTTGGGGTACTGCACTTGCGGGCGGAGGATAGTGATTGGCGATAAGAGGGCACAGTTAATTGTCAACGCATTGGCAAAAAAGGGGATTGTCCACAGGCGACAAAACAGACCACTTCGTGCTATGCTGGCAAAAGCGATATATAATCCACAGAATAGTCAATAAATGGCTTAATATAGTATATTTGACAGATTAGCTAACGTATGATATTATATTGTTATGGAAGATGAAATCAAGAGAGCAGCCTCAATCTTAGGCAGGCGAAGTCATGAGCAAAGAAAGCTCGATCCGGACTATAACAAAAAAATGTCCGAAATAGCCAAGTTGCCAAGGATGAGCGCACGCAAGCCTTACAAGCCAAGAGTCAGAAAAAAGAAAGTGTGATATAATGCAAGCACCTCGAAAATTAAAGACAAAACATAGGTTGGGAAGTTTTTGTCAAGTTAGACGCGTCGCACAATATACCGTATTTGTCGCCTCATGATCCGCTTTGGTAAGCGAAAGATAATCATGAGCGTCGCACAATATATGTTATAAGACTCATCGTGTAGATAATTTCGCTTAATGAAGCAAAATCAGCTAATCTTAGCCAACGATTAGTCTTATAACATATCGTGGATTTTACAACGCTTTCAATTCCCTTCAATCGTCGTAAAATCCACTCCAAGCAACACGGTCTGCTTTCGTTTATAGCCTATGGCTATAAACGTAAACTTAAGTAACTCGCTAGTAGCTAGAGGCTAGCGGCTAGTAGCTTTTTTAGCTTATTTAAGCCAAAAAATAAAACAAGCCTCAAAATTGCGTTCTAAGCGCCGCCACCCCTTCCCAGGTCTTATGTGACCTGTAACTCGATAAAAAATGTCAGATACTACGTTTAACGTTTGACGTTAGACATTCGACGATTCATTTGTAATAGATCCTCCCCGGTATCCTTACATCTACATATTCTTGAATATCATCCCAAGCCGGTTTGGTTTGAATAAATTGCCTTAAAGTATCAATTTGCGCTTCTAAAGAAATATCTTCATCCATAATCACATCTTTATTTTCTTTCAAAATAATATGCAATATGCCGGGTTCACTATCATTTATCTGTATCGCTTTAAACCAAATACCTGAATTACGTAATTTTTCGGCCAAATCAAGCCATCCTCGAACTATATTTGTGTCCGTATACTTTAAACCGATTTCATAATCGGTTGAAGTTGGCATAATAACAAAAATTTCTTTTAGAGAATCAACGGGAACGGAACTTGATAAAAATTCTCGTGTTGTTGAAACCGTAGCTTGATCCGCATAGTCTGTGATCACGCCATAATCATCAACGATATATATTTTGTTTCTTGTCACCAAAATCACACTCCTCTGCCGTTCCTTAATCTTGAGTCGTAAAATATTTGGATATATTTTGTCCACAACGGCCGATTCAATAAAAAATGTGTTCATTAGATGATCTGCCACATTTTGTTCATCAATCAAAAATATATTTCGCTTATCCTTTATCCAGCTCTCTCTTGCATCCAAAAACTTACCTATCTCCCCTGTTACCGCATCTCTTTCCAGTACAGTCAAAGCATTAACCTCATATTCCCCTACTGAAAAATATCCCGAAAAAAATACAAACCAAAAACTTGCAATAATGATAAACAAAACAAACAAAAAATAAGCGAGCCAAGGCCGCGGCTTTTGCCGGCCTCCCCTCCCCTTCAAAACCCCCTCCTCTATATTACCCTCCCGCTTTTTAAAAAACATATACAGTTACGGTACGAATTACGAATCTGCGCGAATTACGAATCTGTAATTCAGCTATCATTTTATCCCAAGGGATAAAATGTAAACCATTCGTAATTCGCGCAGATTCGTAATTCGTACCGTCAATCCGTACCGTAAATTCATAATTCTTAATTCATAATTCATAATTATGTATTCTATAGTTTCCTCCTCCATTTCCTGATCCTCTCAACAACATAATTAAGATAATACTTTGGCGATATCGCGTAATCCTGTGCATGCAAATAAGCCTCTTCAAAACCGCCAAAACCCTTTTTAAATAGGGATAAACCGGCCCAAGGATGCTTTGGTTTATCAGGCGGAGCGATACCCCAAAAGTTATAATATTTACACCCTCGCCGCTTAGCCTCTTGTATCAATCGCCACTGTAACAATTGCGATGTTGGCACATTACCCGTATGCAACGAAGCTCCGTGATGATAGTAAGCTCCGCCGCCATCAAAAACAATCAAAGCTCCGGAAACAACCTTATCTTCATAAAGCGCGAAACCCAGAACCGCTTTATTGTTCACATTAAAAACTTCAAATTCCTTTTTTAAAAACTCTTTCGAAAAAGGTGTAAATTTTTGTCTCTGTACCGTCTCTTTATACAAATCCCAAAATCTTTCCACGTCATCAATATTATTTGATATTTCAATTTTAACACCATCTTTTTCACCCTTGCGAATCGCATGTCTTGTCGTCTTTCGCATGTCTTGCAGTATCTGCTCATCTTCTCGATTTATATCAATCATCCACGACAATTCCGGGTGTTGATGTATGGGCGCATTTCGAAATCCCATTTTAGCGAACAAATCAGAATATTGCTGTTCATTCGGTAACAAAGTACATAATCGTACAAATGAACAACTTTTGTACTCATCAACATCTTTCAACCTCTGCATCAATGAACCAATGCATTGCTCATAATCCGAGAAGTTTGTAACCAACGGTCCATGCGGACACAACAAAAAAGATCCTCTTTTGGCTTTATGAAAAATAACTTGTGCCAATCCGATCAACTCTTCATCATTATAAAATCCCCAACGATAAACCTTGTGACCGTTTAATCTATTAAATTCTCCCCAACTCCAAGATTGCAAAAATGAATGCGGCTGTAAATCATGTATCTTGGACTCCCAAATTTCTTGATTATTTATCTCTTGTGTTTTTATCATAAAAACTTTTTACGAGCTTAGTGATTCTAAGAGCATCATTTTCGGTAATTCCAATATGAGTTGGCAAATTAACCGATCTTTCGGCTTGCGCCTCGGCATTCGGGCAACTGCCTTTTTCGTAACCTATTTTTTCATAAACGACTCCTTTTGGAGCTATAGCTTGCCTATACCAATCACCCAGCAAAACCCCTTCGGATTTTGCATAACTCAACAACCCATCCGGATCAGCAACACTCAAAAAATATCTCAAATACCCGGACAGAGCTCCACTCAAACTCTTTTGCGCAACCAAATTCAGACCGGACAACTCTTCATCATATAAAGCACCCAGCCTCCGTCTATTTTCCAAAAATTTAGGTAATTTCAACAATTGAAAGTAAGCCAATTCAGCCAAAACATTATTTAGTTTATGTGAAGTAAAACCCGGTTTACCGGCACAACGCTCTTCCGGATAAACGGCTTTAGCGATCAATCCGCCCTTCTTTGATAACTCGATGATTATCTTGCCAATCGGACCTATACCGTACAATAATTTTGCCACACTGAAGATTATTGGATGCAATAACTGCTTAATGGTCCAAACATTTCCAACCATTGGCAAGTCTTCGTATAAATCACTTAATCGCTGTGCCGCCTCGGCATCTTTAACAGCGACTGCACCCCCAAAAACAGCCGACACAACCTTATCACGCCCAAAGCTGAAGATTGATGCATCTCCAAACGAACCGAGCGTCTTACCGTTAAATTCAGCTCCCAAACCATGCGCGCAATCTTCTATTACCAACAATCCAAATTCCCGAGCAAATTCCATCACCCTCTCCATATCCGCAGGATTACCAAAAGTATGTTGCACAACAATCGCTTTGGTTTTATCGGTTACTTTGCTTCTCGCATCCTCTAAAGAAATATTCAAAGTCGCACCGTCAATATCAACAAAAACCGGCTTGGCCTTTGTCCATAAAACCGAATTGGGTACCGCAACACAAGTATAAGCCTGCACTAAAACTTCATCACCCTCTCCTATTTTCAAACTCTGCAGGGCTAATAACAAACCCGTTCTTCCACTCTCGGTTAAAAACACATTTTCATAACCCGAGTAATCCCCTAACCAATCGTTAACTTTTTGAATGTATGCTCCTCGATTCCACTTCCACGGCTTAAACAATAAACAAAGTGCTCTGAAAACATCATCTTTTTCAGCATTTGGAGACAAACTTGTAAAAAGGATTTTCTTCATAACCTTTTTATCGATAAATTCAATTCCGCACGCAAATCCGGATCATGCGGTAATAAATACGGATGTTGCAACAAATCAATTTTAATTTCTTGACCGTTAATTATAAATGGCAAACAACAACCGAAAGAAAAAACAATTCGGTCGCTTCCCAAATATCCAAAAGCTCCTGATTTTTTAGTTCTCCCTTGTTTAGCCAAATGTTCTACCGACGGATCCAAAGGCACGACACGCCCATCCGGTAATTTAACTTCAAGCCAAGCGTGCATGGCGCTTGTATCATAGCCGGCCCAAAAACCGGATACGATTCTGGCCTCCATGCCGTTATGAAAAGCCAAAGCTCCCAATAAACTGTCAAATCCCCCGCAATCAACTTTTTCCAAACTTAATGCTTGTAAAGCGGTATACAAACCGGGTATGGGATTGCCATAATCCAACTTTTCGACCACCTTGTCATTGAGACAGCGTAATTTGTCCAAAACATCGTCAAATTCTTTTTTGCAATCAAATTCATGATAATCATTGCTGTTTACTGTAAAATTTACATGTTTGCATAGATGCGATTTAAACAAATCATCTCGTATTGATGTGAAGCGAGGAATCACCTTAACCTCAAAATTGATAACGGAATCCCGATAGCCTTGAGCATCCACCGCATCTCTGAATAAAGCAGCCGAATTACCGTAGGCGTTATCTTTTAAAAAAACAAAATTCGCAGGCTCGAAAATCGGCTGTTTGATTATCGTTTGATAATGAGTTTCCTGGGGAATGGGTAAAACCAATTGATAATCCCTCTTTACAGCCGAATCATTTACCACTCTTACTCGATATTTAACCGAATATACCTGCTCCCTTGTATAAAAAGGAAATTTTAATTTTTCAGATATTTTTCTGCGCCAATATGCCAGTGATTTTTTTTTCATTCGGCCGCTTTCCATAATCAACCTATGGCATCAAAACCGCAATACGGAATCAAAACATCGGGTATTTTAATGGTTCCATCCTCTTGCTGCCAATTCTCCAATATGGCGATCATGGCTCTGGGAGTTGCTACCACTGTTCCGTTTAAAGTATGAACCAAGCCTTTATTTCCTTCGTTATCTTTATACTTTATATTCAATCCGCGCGCTTGATAATCTATGCAATTCGAAGTTGATGTGACTTCTCCATATGCTCCCTTGCCTTCATTTCTGCCCCACATCCACGCCTCAATATCATACCTGCGGTAATCCGAAGCACCCAAATCACCCGTCGCGCAATCAACCACTTGATACGGAATTCCCAAGCTTTGCCAAAATCTTTCTTCCAAAGATAAAAACTCGGCATGAATGGCTTCAGATTGTTCGGGCAATGCAAAAGCGAACATTTCGACTTTGGAAAATTGGTGCACTCTGTATAAACCATATGACTCTCGCCCGTAAGAACCGGATTCGGTTCTGAAACAATGCGAAAAAGCTACGTATTTTTTGGGTAATTCCGCCGCATGCAATGTTTCATTCATATGATAACCCAACATTGTGATTTCCGAAGTTCCCACCAAAGCCAAATCTGTTCCATCAATGTAATAAACATTCTTCTCCGGACCTCTGGGCAAAAACCCTTTACCCAACAAAACCTCTTCCTTGGCCAAATCCGGAGTTGTAATAAACTCAAAACCCTCGCGCATCGCAAAATCAACTCCGTAACGAATCAAAGCCTGCTCCAAAACGGCCAATTTATTTTTCAAAAAATAAAACTTGGCTCCAACAACCTTTGAACCTCGTTCAAAATCAATCAAATCATGTTTTTCCGATAACTGCAGATGATTTAACGGCTTTTCAATTTTAACCGGTTCGCCAAATGTTTTTATTACCGCATTATCCTCATCTCCATTACCCAAAGGAACTTCCCGATGAGTCATGTTGGGGATTCTTCTCAACAAATCATCCCTTTTTTCAATCAAGCTTGATAATTTTTCTTCTTTTTTCGCAATCTCACCTTTCAACTCTTTGCCTCTTGCGATTACCGCCTCTTCCGGAGGATTCCCCTGGGCCGAAAGCTTATTGCGTTCTGATCTTAAAACCTCAATCTCTTGCAATAAATTCGTATAATCTTGATCCAGTTTCAATAACCCATCAATATCAACATCCGCACGTCTTGCTGTGCAATTATTTTTTACTGCATCAGGATTCTCGCGTAAATATTTAATATCAATCATAAAATTATTTAATTGCTTTGATTGTAAATTGCTGTATTCCTCCGGGAGTTTTAAACTCAACCTCTTCGTTCACTTTTGCTCCCAAAAAAGCCTGTCCCATCGGCGACTCATTGGATATTAAACCATTAATCGGATCAGCCTCCGCCGAACCGACAATTTTGTAAGTTTTTAATCCTGAAGCTGATTCAACCTCAACCGAAGAACCGATGCGCACAATATCGGAACTCGCGGATTCATCTATAATCGCAACATTTTTCAATATCTCTTCAATTTCACGGATTCTGCCCTGAATGAAACCCATTTCATCTTTGGCGCTTTGATATTCCGCATTCTCTTTCAGATCACCCAAGGCCTTTGCTGATTCGATGCGTTCCGAAGTTTCTCGTACACGTACGGTTTTTAATATATGCAACTCTTCTTTGAGTTTATCCAAGCCCTCTTGGCTGAAATAATGTATTTGCTGTGTCATATAAACAAGACGAAAACACGCAAGAACCCTGCGTTAATGATTTATTTATTTCGTTAACAAAGTATAGTAACAAAAAATATGCCTGTCAAACCGATCATTCATTTTTGCAGCTGATACCAAGCATTTAAAATATCCCGTGTAACCGGGATGGCGGTTTCCGAACCCTCAATCCCCTCTTCCAATAAAACAGTCACCGTAATCTGCGGATTATTATAGGGAGCAAAACAAGTGAACCAAGCATGATTCGGCATATCCGCTCGCCATTGAGCCGTACCTGTTTTACCGGCTATTTCAATGGGCATATTAAGCAATCCTCTGCCGGATCCGTATAAAACGGTATCTCTCATTCCGGCTCTGACAATATCAATGGCGCCCGCTTCAGCCACCGTCTGATCCGGTAATTGCATAGGGTGCTTCAATTTATATTCATCATAAGCTTCTCTATTCAACACCAAATGCGGACGAATTCTCTTACCTCCATTGGCAATTACCGCCGTTGCCGCCGTAATCTGCAGCGGAGTAACCAATAAATCCCCTTGTCCTATTGAATAATTATAAGTATCTCCGATATACCAACGTTCATTTCGTTTTTGCACGCGCCATTCCGGCGTAGGAACCAGACCCGCGTTTTCCCCAAAAATATCCAGCCCCAGTTGCGAACCGAAACCGAAAACATTCAACCACTCGGCCATACGTTCCGCACCCATTCCTTTAAATGATTCGGTACCTCCTCCGATTGTGTAAAAAAAAGTATTTACAGACCAAGCTATCGCCGATCTTACGTTTGTCAAACCATGCCCTCCGGGTTTCCAATCCGGAAACAATCTGGCGCCAACCCAAATGCCACCGGTTGACATGATTTTTGTGTTCGCGCTAATTATGCCATCAGCTAAAGCCGCAACTGCATATATCGGCTTAATTGTAGATCCTGAAGGATACAAACCGGCCCAAGCCCTTGGAACGAGCGGCGTATTGGTATCATTTAATAAAGCTCCGTACACCGTGCTGGAAACTTTACCCGAAAAAGCATTATTATCATAAGCCGGCCATGATACTATGGCCAAAATTTGACCGTCATTTGGATCCATTGCAATTGCCGTAGCTCGACTTATTCCTTCATTTTCAACAATCGCTTTCTTAATCGCATCCTCCGCGGCTTTTTGTAATTTTAAATCTATGGTCAATTCCAAAACTTTTCCGCTGATCGGATCAGTCTCTTGTACTGAACGAATCTTTTTGCCGTATGCATCGACTTCAACAACCCTCTCACCTCTCAAACCCCTCAACCAGAACTCATAAGATGCTTCTATGCCCGTTTTTCCAATCATATCGGTTCGCAAATATCCGTTGTCTTTTTTTTCGGCATACTGCTCCGGAGAGATACTGCCGACATACCCAAGCACATGAGACAAAGATGGAATCGCCTCCGAATATCTGTATTTTCGCTTTAAACCGTTAATAACAGAAATCGCATTGGATTCCGACAAAGCGATTTTCAAAGCTATCGCTTGCTCATAGGGAATATCTCTAACCAAATACACGGATTTATCCCACTCGCCCGCCGCAGATATTATTTGATTGATTTCCGCCAAATCCGTACCTGTAATTCTTGCCACATGACCTAAAACTTCACGTCGATCCAATTCTTCCGCAGGCAAATCCAACGGCTGTACAATAACATCAAAGGTTGATTCGTTTTCAGCCAAAGCCAAACCGTTTCTGTCTACGATAACGCCCCTTGGAGGATTTGTCATTTCATAACGGTAACGATTTGCATCGGCTTTGGCTTGATAATAATCATGTTTGATTGATTGCAGCCAAAAAGCACGCAAGATCAATAAAAATACAACCGCGATCATTAACATTCCGGCTATGATAAATCTGCTCAAAGGAATCGCCGTGCCTAAAAAAATAGGTCTGTCGGTAATTTTTGTGGCATCTTCTTCATACATTATTTCCGCGGCCACCTGTCCTTCGCTTTTAACCGAAACCTTCAAGCCGTATGGGCTTTCTTCGGGCCATGCGAATAATTTGCTTTTAAGATCCATATCGCCCTTTTTCGAATGGAATAAAAGTTAAAAAACGCTTGGTTAACAAAGTAACCGCTAAAAATAAAACTGAAATCGTAAACAAATCAATCAAAACGATTGGAATCATAAAAACAGCCGGTTCCGTAATAAATAATCTCCCCATTAAATAATTGAATATTATGTAAGTCAAAATAATCATCAATCCGTCAAACAGCCGAGCCGTTAATACTAAAAGCCAAGATCCGTACAAAGATTTGTTTGTAATTGCGTATTCTTGCACCATATCGATAATTAAAGCGGCAAGCAGCCATCTTGCCGTAATAAAACCCGAAGGAGTGGCCGCTATCAAATCCACGACAATCCCCGAAACAGCCGCCGTCAAATACGCTGCCTGCGGTCTCTTCAATAAAAAACAAAATACCAAAAAAGGAATCGTTGGTCTGAAAAAAATAAAATACCCCGGCAATGAACCCAGCATACTGGCTTCATAATACCCCAAAGCCAAAGCGGCTCCGGTAACCGCAATGTAAGAAGTTATTCGCATAGTTATTCGGGTTTCAATACTTTAGGCAGTAAAACCGCAACTATATTCAAATATGCTGTTTGCACTACGGGCTCAATGTTCGCTTCTTTAAAAGGATCGGTTGATTCATCCCGTATTTGATTAATCATACCCACAACCAAATCCGGCGGTATTTTTTCTTCAGTTCCCGAGGTAACCAAAATATCATTTACTTCAATCTCCTCTTCTTGCGGTATAAGCGTGGCTAAAGCCGTACCGTTGCCTTTGCCTTCCACCAATCCTATCAGCCTATGCTGGCCTGCCAAAGAAATGGCTACTCTGCTGGCGGGATCCGTCGTTAAAGTTACAACCGCGGTTCTATCGAAAATTTTGGTAATTTTTCCAACATAAATACCGTCTCCGAAAATCACCGCCATTCCCGTTTCCAGACCGTTTTTCGAACCTCTGTCTATCATAAAAAAACCGCGCTCCGGCTGAACTGAACGACTGATGATATTGGCCACCACCGCCTCATAACCTTGCTGCTCCGCAAAACCCAACTTACGTCTCAATACTTCATTCTCCTCTTTTAAAGCATGCAACTGAACATAATCAACACTCAAATGCTGAATTTGCCGGTACAATTCATCTATCTGTTCCAAGTAATCGGCATTTCCGGCCGCATGTTTTGATTCTCTGCTGACAACAACTCCCGCTCTGGTTGCCAAAGACCCCAAAGGCGACAGCAATCTTCTGGCATAATCCTCCAGAGGATAAATGATTTTTGTTAAATGCAACAATAAAACGGCCAGAATAATTCCAAAAATAATCACTCCCGTTTTAATTTGTCTGGTCATAAAAATCAAATAATCCTGTCCGAACTCGGTAAAGTGATATCAGCCAATAATTCCGGAGATTCCAATAACATTCCGGCGCCTCTGGCCACAGTTGTAATGGGATCCTCAACCACCCTGACGGGTATTCCGGTTTGATCATGTATGGCTTGATCCATTCCTCTTAATAAAGCGCCTCCACCGGTTAAAATAATTCCCCTCTTATAGATGTCGGCCACCAACTCCGGCGGAGTAATTTCCAAAATAGATTTGATATGTTCAACAATGGATCTTACCGATCTGGCTATAGCCTCTCGTATTTGACTGTCCGTAACAAAAATTTCTCTCGGCAAACCGGATAACAAATCACGTCCGCGCATGGAAACCTCCAATCTTTCGGTAAGCGGAATCGCTGAACCGACCGCTATCTTAACTTCTTCGGCAACGCGCTCTCCAAGCAATAAATTAAAAACATCCCTGGCATACTGAATAATATTTCTATTCATCTCATCGCCGGCAATAGGAATCGATTTTGCGGTTACTATTCCATTTAAAGAAATTACCGCAATTTCCGTAGTACCTCCACCAATATCGACTATCATATTTCCCACCGGCTCTGTAATCGGCAAACCTATCCCGATGGCGGCTGCCAAAGGTTTTTCAACCAACATGAATTGGTAAGCTCCTGCCGACATAACAACATCTCCAACAGCCTTTCTTTCCACCTCTGTAACATCAAGAGGGACACCAATCACCACTCTTGGTCTCGGTATGAACAATCTGTACTCACGATTAATTTTTTGAAAAAAATATTTAAGCATCTTTTCCACGACTTCATAATCCGAAATGATGCCTCTTTGCATGGGTCGTGACATGGTAACATGCTGCGGCGTCTTCCCTAGCATGGATTTTGCCTCATGCCCGATGGAAAGCACTTGTCCGTTACGATTGTTAATGGCTACCACCGAGGGCTCGTGCACCACGATACCCCTTCCTTGCGCGTACAACAAAGTCGTGGACGTACCCAAGTCCAATCCTATGTCTGTCGAAAATCTGTTTAACAATCTGTCGATCATAGCTGTAAGTCTGGCATAAGTTGCCAATAGCCAGTAACTACCAACTAATAGCTGGTAGCTAGTAGCTAGTAGCTAGCAGCTAGTAGCTAGCAGCTAGTATTTACTCATACTAAAAAACATCCTACAAGTGGATATCGTATACTTAGTGTCAAAATCAAGCCAATTGTTATGAGTATAAAAATGACTCAACGCCGCTGGGCATCAATAAACACTAAAAATAAATACTCCAAACCTACCACGACCAATAAAAACGCCACCAGTGTATACCATCTTAGCCAATCATTCGCGGAAAAAATCAAAGTTATAACCGCAACAGACGAAAGCAAGAGCGCATGCCTGAAGGATACTCTAACCTCTTTAACCAACATTTCATTTCTTTTACGAAAGCCTATCCTGTAAATCAAACCCAATAAAGTTATCATGCCGACCAAAGCTAAAAACAAAGTCACGAAGAAAAAAACCTTACCCAAAATGCCGGCTTCATCAGGATTTACGGTTTGTAAGATAATAATCCAAGCCACCCAGGCCAAACCTGTTCCCAATCCCATTAATATCGCATACCACTTAAAACTCATAACTCAAAACATTATAACACAAATCCAAACAGTCGTAACGTCACAACAGATGAGTTCATCAAGTATAAAGTAACAAGTTCCTCAAGAGCAACCAAAAGTACTCTTGATAAACTTTAGACTTTATGAACTTTCATCTTAGTCGGTTAGTATCCCTTCATCTTCACATCAATTTTATAAACAACTCTTTTTCCCAATTGATAATTCAAGGAATTCATGAAATCTATTCTTTCCACCTTCAAAGTCTGCACAGCCGCTGATGAACTTGATACCGCACGCAGTGTTCCTCCGTCATTAAAAGCGTAAAAATTAATTTTTGACGCCATATCCTCTCCCCATCTCTGAATCAACAGTTTGACCGCTGAATCCAAAACCCGCTGAGCTGTAATTTGCTGAGCTATTCCCGCTTTTTCAATGGTTTTGGGAATAATCGACTTCAAAGATTGCCAAGGCATACCTACTGAACCAAATTATGAATTAAGAATTATGAATTATGAATTTTGGAATCGAGCAAAGCTCGATATTCGAAATATATATTAATACCGAAGACCAGCTCAACTGGTCGAAAGCTGCATTAATTCTTAATTCTTAATTCATAATTCATAATTCATAATTTGTGCGTGTGTCTATTTCCTATATTCGCAGATGTGTTTAAAATCACAAAATTTGCATAAAAACATCGAAGGCGTTGCCGGAAAAGATGATTTGATTATTTCATCCATCCTGTCCACCAGTGCCTCTTGAAATTTTATCTTATCCATTCCTTCCAGCAAAGGCACATCCTCCATCACTTTTGATCTTACGAAAGAATATGCAAGACGTTTAACCGTAAGTCCTCGAGCCTCTGATGCCAGCTGATACAACCACAACTGTTCTTTATCCGTAAGCTCGGCTTTTTTGCCCTCTTGCCACTCTCCGGTTTTATAATCGATAATCGCAATCCCGCCCAAAACATCATCAATTCTATCTATTTTACCCTTAATGGAATGCTCTCCCAATCGCCAATCAAAACCTTGTTCCAAAGCTCTCACTTTTGGAGGGTTGGCGGTACATTCTTCCACAAAATATTTTACCGCTTTTCTCCCCTCTTCGAAATATTCATCATGTAAATCTCTGCTTGTATACCAAGCATCAATCCAACTCTCCTCATATATCTTCAAAGCTTCATCCATGCTGACTGTAAAACCGGTTGTTTGTTGTATTTGAGGTACGCTATCAAATAAACTCACTTGTCTTACTCCGCTTCTTTCCAAATGTCTCGCCAAAATCAATTGCAAAGTCAAATGAATCGATTGCCCGAAACTTTTTTGATAAGAACCCAAAACCGGTATGCGATAAATATGCGCAAACTTATATTGCATGGGACAGTTTTTATAAGCCACCAATTGCGTAAACGAAAATCTGCGTTTTAAAGGAAACACTTCCCGCCATGCTTCCGCCTCCAAAGCCCCGATTTTCGGTGCTTCCAACCCGTGCATATCTACCGCCTCTCTGGCCGGCGCCATAGGAACTTCCAACCCCGCTTCCGCAAAAAAAGCCGAAGGTTTTTTATCCCTTGCTCCACCATACGATTTGGCTCCGGTCAACACCAAACGCCTTTTGGCGCGGGTCATCGCCACATAAAACAATCTCCTCTCCTCTTCAATATGCGCATCCCCTTCTTGCAATCTCTCTTGCACCAAACCATCAGGCAAAGCGATAGACTCCGATCTTTTGCGAGTTGGAAATCTCTGATCAACGAGCGACACCAAATACACCGTATCAAACTCAAGACCTTTCGAAGCATGCACCGTCATTACTCTAACCATATCCGGCCCGCCTTCAGCATCTTGATGCAATGCACCTTGCTCCCCGCTCTCAATCTCCATTCTCAATTCCTCTACAAACTCTTTCAAATTAGGCGCATTCGTGGAATATTCGTATCGTCTGATTCTGGAAACAAATTCATTCAACAGTGCTATTGATTCAACCTTATCTTTTTCCGGCTGTTTTAAAAGATAAGCCAAATAACCCGTCTGCTCCAACGCCGTATGCAAAACCGTTAATGGCGTATCTCTCCGGGCCGTCTCCGCCAATTTTTCTAAATTGCTTGCTAATTTTTCAAATCTTTTTACAACATCGGGATCTTCTTTTAAAAACAGCCTGACTTGCGGTAAAGCCTCGTAAAAAGTTATTCCCTTACGTTCCGAATATTTTAATAATTGCATGATACCGGCATAAGAAATCGGATAACTGGGCAGATGCAGCAATCGCCAAATAACCGAATTATCATGCGGACGAACAATCGAAGTCATAAGAGCGATTACATCCAAAATAACAGGTTTGGTATAAAGTCCGCGCAAAGCGAAAAATTTATACGGCACACCGCGTCTTTCCAATGCCTGCACAAACGGAACCGCGTCATCATTGGATCTGACCAAAATCGCATTATCGCTCCATGCCAGCTTTTCTGAATGTCTGTTCGCAATATCATCCGCCACCCATTCAGCCTCTTGTTGCACACTCGCATCCCAATGCACCAAGACTTGAGCTCCCGAACCCCGAAAAGCTTTAAGCTCTTTCTTAAGACCCTGATCCGCAAGCGATACTTCCAATCGATTTGGATTATTCTTGGTTATCAAACAATAAGCCGTATCCAAAACTTCTTGATGCGATCTGTAATTATCAATCAAAGCGACTGTGGCGGTATCTTTATAATCATCTTTAAACTGCAAAATGTTCGCCAAAGACGCTCCGCGAAATTTATAAATAGCCTGATCATCATCACCCACCACGGTGATATTCCGATCCGGCTCTGCCAAGAGCTTTATCAGCTCATACTGAGCCCAATTGGTATCCTGAAACTCATCAACCAGCAGATACTTAAACTGCCTGCGGTATTGATCCAAAACCGCCGGCCTCTCTTTAAACAATCTTAAAGTCTCCATGATCAAATCACCAAAATCCAACACACCCTCATCACGCAAAATCTTTTGATAAGCCGCGTAAACATCCGCCAACTCTTTCAATCTCTTCTTCTCTCCCAAAACAATCTCCGTGTCACCATCCAATTTTACATTTTCCGCAAACTCAACATATCTGTCCGGAGTTATTCCCTCATCTTTGGCTCTCGAGATATGCCTCAATAAAGCTTGCAAAAACTTAACTGGATTTCCAAGCGGTCGATAATAATCCAATGGCAATTCATCAAATCTGCGCTTCAACATCAGCCAAGCATCCGTATCGCTGACCAATCTGAATGTATTGGGAATCCCAATCTCCAATCCATGCGCTTCCAAAATTCTTTGGCATAAACCATGAAAAGTATGAATCCAAAAATCATAAGTCCCTATGGGTAACATTTCCAATACCCTATCCTCCATTTCTTGCGCCGCTTTTTCTGTAAAAGTTACCGCTGCGATTTGTTCCGTGGTTAAACCTTTTTCTTGCATTAACCATACGTATCTCTTGGTTAAAACGGTTGTCTTGCCCGTGCCGGCTCCCGCCACGATTAAAAGCGGCCCCGTTTCATGGGTTACCGCTTTCTTTTGAGCTTCATTTAAATTTTCAAGAAGATTTTCCATGACCGACATCTTAACTCACCGTCCGATCTTTAGCCAGAGATTGACTGATCTTCAATTTTTTAAACGTTAGATTCCTCCCTTTGTAATAGCATCGCGAATTCTTTGCATCAACTCCAAATAAAACCTGATATTAATCAAAGTTACAAGACGGTAAGCCAACATTTCATCAACACTGAACAGATGCCTGACGTATCCCAAGGTATAACGCTCCAATTCTTCATCAAAACTTGTTTCGATCACTCCCCTTGATTGCAATAGCGGTGTTTGATCTTTATTGAATTTTTCATTAGTAACATGTACCGTCTCGTAAAAATCTTGTTTATTCAAATCCTCATGTAAAAAACGATACATCAAACCATGCCGTGCATTCCTGGTCGGTATCACACAATCCATCATATCAACTCCTCTTTTTACATATGCGACTATCTCGTGAGGTTTGGCTCCGCCCATAAAATAACGCGGTTTATCGTTCGGTAAAACCAAATCCAAAGCTTCCACAACTTTACAAGCTTCATCAAACGGTTCCCCCACTGACAAACCGCCGATAGCATAACCATCAAAACCTATATCCACCAATTCCTTGGCATGCGCGATTCTACGAACTTCATCCGTCGCTCCTTGATTGATGCCGAATAATTTTGCCTTGGGATTATTTGATGTATCAAGATTGTATACAAAAGCCTCCTTACATCGCCTTGCCCATCTCGTTGTACGGGCAATTGATTCGTCCAACTGATCTTCCGTATAATCCGGCGGCGTACACTCATCAAAAACCATAACTATATCTGACCCCAAAGTCTGTTGCACTTTCATCGAAAGCTCGGGCGTTAGCACATGCTTGGATCCATCAATATGCGAGGCAAACTCCGCTCCCTCTTCCGCAATCTTCCTCATCTTCGACAACGAAAAAACCTGATAACCTCCGGAATCAGTAAGAATCGGTTTCTCCCAACTCATAAACTTATGCAAACCCTTAAACGATTCAATAACTTCCATCCCCGGCCTCAAATAAAGATGATAAGTATTTGATAATAAAATCTGCGCGCCCAACTTTTCCATATCTTGCGAAGATAAAGTCTTCACCGCCGCCTTGGTCGCAATCGGCATAAAAAAAGGCGTCTGTAAAACCCCATGCGCAGTCTCCAACTCCCCCCTCCGAGCTTTAGACTTTTCCGATTTTATTATCAGTTTGAAAGACATATACTTTTATTAATGCCAAATGGCAAATGACGAATGCCAAATATCGGTAACCCTGCGGGTTTTAATTTATATAAATTATATAAGCGTAGCGATACAATCATTTTACACTATGCATTATTCATTATGCATTAATGGTACGCAATGCAATAAGCTGGCATTCGTTATTTGGCATTTGTATTGATTAAGGTTGAAGCTCGTCTTTTTTCTCTTTAGCGAACGTAAACCACTCTTCCAAAAGCGACAAAAATATTTTATACGGCGCTTCAAAAATAAAATCAAAGAAAAACAAAAAAATATTTATCTTGCTGATGGATAAAGACAACCATCTCCCCGCCCGCAAAATGGGTATCGAAAAGAAATCAATAACCGATTGTCTTAACGTAACCTTATCGTCAATAACAAAAAATTCTCTGGCATTTAATCTGATTCTGAAGGCAAAAAAACTTACCAAGCATAAAAAGAACAAAAATATCAAAGTGGAAACCCATGTAAAAGATATGTATTCGAGTATCAAGCTTATCATGCCGAAAGAAACCACGAAAGTCAGCATATACACCAAGGTCAACATCAAACTGGCAATGGCGGATCGTTTGATTGGCACCGAAATGACACGCGTCTCCGGCTTAACTTCATTTAACAATTCATCCAAAGCGGTCTTGATTCTTGTTGTATTCTCCGGACCCGGAACTCTGATAAATAAACCGACAATAAACATCAACGCCGCCGGAAAAAGCAAATTTATTATTAACGGTCGATAATGAATTTGCGCGTATAATAACCATTCAACCGGAGCTTCCAAAACCAAAGCTAATACCATTTTGGTTAAAAACAAATATATCATGGCTCGAATCGTAGCTCTGCGGACTTTTGTCTTGGTATTTTTATATCTCTCATCGGCAACCATGGCCACTGAATGTTTTAAAGTTTCACTATCCTGAAGTAAAGAATTGATATTCTCCGGTTTCTTTAAAATGGCTGTCGACATCATATTTAACGCCACGGACCAAGGCTTGATCACGCGTTGAAACTTCAAATTCAACGGATGTCTTAACTGCAACTTGATTCTGCGTTCAACCGCGACCAATCTTTCGGCTATCGGCCTGGGATTATCCATCCAATTTTGCGGAGCCAGCCACTCAGGCAAGAACGCTCGCAGTAATTTGTAACCCAATATTTCATCATCGGCTTTATTTAATGTCCTGTAGCAAGCCAAGTATGTCTGCAATTGCACTTCCGAATCATCCATTTGCGAACCTCTGACTTTTACGGATTCATTTATCTTATCGTATAAAAACGACACTAAAGCTTTTTCTCTTGAAGAATCAACCAGCAAATCTTCAATCTCAACCGTAACCATGGATCTGACCCAATCCAAATGCGCTTCCGACCCCGCGTTTACATGCGTAATCAATTGCAATTTGTAAATCCTCCAAGATACATCATCAATAGATGATTGAGGCATTACTCCATTGGGCAAATACCTTGCGCCAATCAATTCCTTAATCAATCTCTCTGCAATCACACGCGGATCTTTTTCCAATAACAACAGACGTTTTAATATTCGCAATATCGCCGCCTTTCTGATTAAATGCTCATCTTTATAGTCAACCGCATTCCGTATTTTTTCGTAAATAAAAGCAAACCGGCTGATAGCCGCATGTACTGTAATATTCTCCTCTCCTTCATGCATTTCTTTGCTTTGTAGAGGGAAAATTTCCATTATTCTCTGAATTTCACGCTTCGAATAAGCCATAATATTTACTTGCGCTATTAACACTACTGCAAAACTCGCATTTTGACCAGCTCTCAGCCTCTACACAAAAACCGCATTTTACATTAATATAACCAAACAGCCTATTTGTTTGACTAGCGGCTAGCAGCTAGTGGCTAGTGGCTAGCAGCTAGTGGCTTAAAAATATGTGGCTCGCATTACTCATCGCTATATTGATTCTCGGCTTCGCTTTTCTAATCAAACGATTCGAAGAAAACACCCGTGAACTTAAAAAAACCTTTTTTATCATAATCGGTTTATTTTTTATTTTATACATCGGCGCCACTATTTTTATTTCCTACCGTTTAAACGTTTACAGCGCCGAATCCATTCCCTCGTTACAAAATAATGACAGCATCAAAATAATCAACGACTCTTTCCAACCCATCGACCTAACCACAAAACCATGATAACAACGTAACACGTTTTTAACGTTTATAACATTCTTAACGGGTTCTGATGTCTAAATGCTACCGCTAAACTCGTTATAAACTTTATGAACGCTACGAACAAAAATGGTTATAAACTCAACCAGAGGCTGAAATATTATGCAAACCGAACACTTCGCAATACAACTCAACAAACAAGAAGCTCTTGAATGTCTTCATGCCTTATTAATGCAAGCATTGGTAGACGAAGAGGTGCGCTCTCAAAAAGGTTTGGAGCCGCCGGAATTATCATCAATCATCACTCGTCTCATAACCATTTTAGGCTGTACCGATCAAGCTGTGGAAACCGAAACCGACAAGGCCGGTGAAGAACTTTGGGAATACAGCTGGTATGCATTTACCAATGAATGGGCTTGGCACCGCGCCAAACAGGATGCCTTGAAGGATCAAAAAACATCAAAGAAAAAGAATCCGTCGACTTCGGTTGATTATCAAAAAATCGCCGAAAAACTCTACAACACCCGTTTCGAAAAATATGTCGCCGAACTCAATATGAAACCAACCAAAATCAATAAACATAAGTAGTAACTTAAAAGCCAAGTCGTAACGACGTAACGTTCATAACGTTTATAACGAGATAAGTAATAATATAGATTAAAGTTCATCAAGACTAAGTAACAAGTTCATCAAGACTAAAGTTCATCAAGAGCAACCTATGCTTCTCTTGATGAACTTGTTGCTTTTAACTTGATAAACTCTTAAGTTGCTCTTGATGAACTTGTTACTTTTGACTTGATGAACTTATTCTAAGATGAAGCCGAAAATCCTCCTCCACGCTTGTTGCGGTGTTTGCAGTGCATTGGTCCCCGAAAGGCTGATGCCTGATTTTGAAGTTTCCATTTACTACGAAAATTCCAACATTTATCCTTCCGAAGAATTTTACCTCCGTCAAGAAGCTGCTCGTTTCATGGCTGATTCTTTTAAACTGCCTTTCATCGAAGCCCCTTATGAACCGACCGAATGGTACAAAGCGGTTCGAGGACTTCGTAATGAACCCGAGCGCGGCAAACGTTGCGATAAATGCATCTTTCATCGCTTGGATAAAACTTTTGAGTTCGCCAAAAACCATGATTTTAATTGTGTAGCCACCACCCTTTCCGTCAGCCGTCGCAAGGATGTTAATCAAATCAATAAAATCGGCTATGCATTGGCCGAAAAGTATGGAATTGAATTCATCGGCAAAGATTGGAAAAAACAAGAGGGTGAAAAAATCTCCCAAAAACGCGCCAAAGAAGCCGGCATCTACCGCCAAAACTACTGTGGCTGTATCTACTCAAAATTATCCGGTATCTCCGATGATTAAAGCTAGTGGCTAGTGGCTAGTGGCTAGTAGCTAGTGGCTCTAGTAGACAAGCACCGGCACCCCCTCATCCGCCCATCTGTACACCCACTTCATATTATCCAAATTCACATTTACACACCCATGGCTCATCGGCCTGCCGAAATTATTATGCCAATAAGCATAATGAATATAAGTGTGGCGATAAATCAATAAATTATAAGGCACCGGACCCAAATCATAATTTTCCGGATGATTTAAACCATAGCTCCAAGCATATACAACCACCGGCCTTTTGCTTAAAACACTGTGTAAGCCTTTCTTTGTCCAATAGCCGGTTCTTCCGCTGGAAATCAAAAAAGTATTGATCAATTTTCCATTCTCATAGGCCCGCAATCTTTGTTCTTTAAGGTTAACGGTAATATGCTTGCCGCTCGTCGTGGAAGCAAATTCAGCTTGTGGAAAATCCGCTCCTTTGGGATCCTCAATTACATATTCATAATCCGAATAATGAATGGGATATTCATATAACTGCTTGCTTTCGACTTCAATCGCGCCTTTGACGTATTCCAAAATATCCTCTGTCGATTTTAATGCTTGTCTTTTATAAGCTCTTTTTTGTACATGCCAAAGCAATGTCGGGTTGTTTGAGTCATGCACTATTCCCATCAAACCTATTCTGTACCGTTTTGAAATTTCAACTTCCGTACCGGCCTCGGGAACAGCCAAAATTTCCGGCCATGTTTTAATTTGAGCTAAACTCAAAAGCCGCTCAAACAACTTATCATCTTTTGCACTGATCTGATATCTCCGCGATTCTACCGGATCTATATACCAAATTCTGCCCGTTTCTTTTTCTTTAACAAAATCACCTGCCAAATCTCCACTCGAATAAGTCCAAGCCCTGGCTTCGGCTGATTCAACCGCACCGATCAAACCAAACGCAAAAACAGCAGTAACGGCAACCGTGATGCTTAAATATCTTGATAACTTCATATTGCCGATATTATACAAAAAGACATTGCCGCTGTCTAATAAACAATAGCTTATTAATAAAACAAAAATCAATCATCTGGACAATTAACATAAGTTATTGTACAATTCCGCCCGTCTTAATTCTTAAACAACAAAATTAATCATCAATCGGTCTTTTCAACTTTGTTGGAAAAAATATGAACAAAAAACTCTTTTTGTTATCAATTTTTGCATTATTTATACCATTTGCCGTTCGAGCCGCGGAGCATGCTTCAAACGGATCCGACGCGCACGGAACCAGCCACGCTGTTATAGCGCTTGCATTTGTTTCTCTGGTTGTCGTATTGGCTAAAATAGCCGGTTCAATCGCGGAAAAATTCAACCAAGTTTCAGTTCTGGGCGAATTACTGTTGGGCGTTTTATTGGGTATCCCTGTTTTATTCGGCATCTATTTTTTCGATAATTTCAAAACCGACGAATTAGTGCTTTTATTTTCCGAATTTGCCGTAATTCTCTTACTGTTCCAAACCGGCCTTGAATCCGATTTACACAAAATGAGCAAAGTCGGGGTACCCGCCATGCTGGTGGCTGTTATCGGCGTGATAGCACCCTTCCTCTTGGGCATGTATGTTGTCGGCCCTTGGCTGATGCCCGGATTATCAACCAACGCCTACTTGTTCTTGGGTGCAACCTTAACCGCTACTTCCGTTGGTATTACGGCGCGCGTTTTCAAGGATCTTAAAATGCTTCAATCGCGCAATTCGCAAATAGTATTGGGTGCGGCGGTGATTGACGATGTTTTGGGTTTGTTGATTTTAGCTGTTGTTGCGGCCATGGTTACCGCCGGTCATGTCAGTGCCGGTCAAGTAGCTTGGATTGCCAGCAAAGCCATTGTCTTCCTGGGTCTATCAATCGCTCTCGGCCGAGTCTTGGCGCCTCATATCGGCACCGTCCTTTCAAAAGTTAGAGCCGATATAGGCATGAAAATGGCCATGGCTCTATTATTTTGCTTGGGCTATGCATATCTCGCCACTTTGGTTGGATTGGCGCCCATAGTCGGTGCTTTTGCGGCCGGTTTATTGCTGGACCCTGTCCATTTTCACCGCTTCCGCTCCCCTCGCCTTATTCGCGACATCGAATCATCCATTGAAAAATGCCAAGAGCAAGATACTAAAGCTTGTTTACTTGAAGCTGTCGAAAAACACCGTCATCGACATATTGAAGATCTTATCGAAGGTATCGCCCAATGGATAGTTCCCGTCTTCTTTGTCATCACCGGCCTGCAAGTCAATCTTTCGGTTTTGGCCAATGTCAATGTTTTATTGGTTGCTTTGGGCCTAACCGTGGCCGCCATAATCGGAAAACTCGTGGCCGGTTTCGCGGCAGGCAAAGGAACAAGCTGGCTGGCGGTTGGCGTTGGCATGATACCCCGCGGCGAAGTGGGCTTAATCTTCGCCAATGTGGGCAAAGCCTTGGGAGTGGTCAACGATGAGGCTTTTGCCGCCATTGTCATCATGATAATTATTACCACAATCTTTACTCCCATGGTTTTGCCGATGGTCGCCAGAATGAATTCCAAAAAACCCGCCGAGCAAACCGCATCCGCATAACAAAAAAATGATCGAAACAAAAATCCCCGCATACCGGGGATTTTAATTTAATTAATGCTTCTCGAGCTATTGATTTTATCTCAAATTATAAGTTCATCAAGTCTAAAGTTCATCCCACTACGCCTCAAAGGCTTCGCGGGACAAGTCAAGAGTTACTTAAGTTACTCTTGACGAACTTTTTACTTTTAACTTGATGAACTTATCATGCCCGCGCCGTTCAAAAATTAATTTGTTTAATCTTCTCAAAAAGAGGCTGATACAAATCTTCTTTAACATCAATATCCAATTCATGTTTATTGATTTTATCGGTAAACAGAACTTCCGCGCCCGATATTAAGGCCAATGGCCTCTGTTCCGCCACTTCTCCCATACACAATACCGCGCCCATAGCCAAACTATCCGCAACATCAACGCGCGAATATTTGATAATTCTGCCAAAAATATCTTTTTTACCGATATAATTGCGCACGCCCTTAAATCCGGCGTAGCCCAGAGAAACCCCCACAATACCCGCCCTCAGAGGCAAATATCTGCTGTCGGTAATCAAAACACCCAATTTCGTTAATCTGTGCCTAGCAATTAGATACTTACGAATTTGATGCGCCGTCTTATAACTGTCTTTCGGCAATAAAATCGTCATTCCATTGGCATTGGAGCGATCCAACCCGGCCGAAGACATTACGGTATTATCCTTGACTGTTAACCAAGTATACTTGGTCTTCATGGCATATTGACTTTCGGCTTTAATAACTTTCACTCTTTGATTTTCATCATCGATCCGCATCACCCTTCCCTCAGCCAATGCCGCAATTTTCGAAGTTATTACAATAATATCCCCATCATTGATTTTTTTGATGTTTTTCGTGATAAAATCAATCAAACTTTCATTAGCTTTAAAAACACCTGTCTTAATAGCCTGTATTTTCATATTTCAAAATGTCTTTTGCCTTTTATCAATCTGATTTTTTTTATTTTTTCAAACAGTGGTTGATATCGATCATCCTTCACATCAATCAACAGTTCTTTCTTATTGATTTTGTCAATAAATTTAATCTCGGCATCTTCAATTATCGCCAACGGACGCCTTTCAGACCCTTCGCCCATGGCTAAAACCGCAATCCCTGCCAAACTATCGGCGACATCGGTTCGGGCTGATTTTATGGGTCTGCCAAAAATATCATTTTTACCTTTATGAAATTCCAAACCCCTAAAACCGGCATAACCCAAAGCCACACCCGTAATACCGGCTCTAAGAGGCAGTAAACGACTGTCAGTGATAATAACTCCGATTTTTTTCAACTTATACCGCTTCATCAATTTTTTACGCAATTCAGCCGCCGTTTGGAAACTGTCTTTCGGCAATAAAATCAACTTACCCTGCGCATTGGATTCATCCACTCCCGCTGCCGACATAACCATTCCTTCACGAATTGTAAGCCAAGCATATTTTGTACGCATGGCGTATTGACTCTCTTGTTTTATAATCTTTTCTTTAGTGAATTCATCCGTTATCAACACCGTGCGCCTTTCCGCCAGAGAAACAATTTTTTGTGTTACAGCCAATATCGACCCTTCTTTGATTGTTTTTATATTGGATTCAATAAAAAAAGCCAAATCATCGCCTTCTTTAAAAATCTTGGTCTTTATGGGCTTTATTATCATTAAGTATAATTAGACCCTTTTATAAAAATACTGTCAATTAGTCATTTAAGCAAACAACAGCAGTGTCGTAAAACCTATTACAAACAATGTGTGCGCAATAACCGAAACTCGCTGAACATGAACCTTGATCAAAATCTTCATCAACAGAGCCGCCAGTAAAAACATTATCACGTAAACATAGACCCTTTTAACCTTATCATTCAAATTATCAATACTGAAAAAACCAAACAATTTCATTTCTTTGGATTTAGCCTCGCTGAAGATAAAGAAATCCTGTACTGATAAATCGGGCGCAACTATTACCGCCGGCTGTACACTCGTACCTCCTTGTTCATCCCTAATCACCACCTGCATCGACTCACCGTTTTTATTATAATGTGATGACCCGGCAATCTCACCCTTCCAAACTTCTTCACCTGTTTCCTTTTTCAGATCCACCCACTCTGAACCCATTTGCACCGCAACGGTTTTCGCGTCATCGGTTGCAACCGTAACTTCATATGTTCCTTTTTCCACTTTGGGAGTTACTTGCGTTTGAACCTTCTCCGTCACATCCACTTTAGCAATAACATCGCTTTCTTCTCCAAAACTGATACTTTCCGATGGCGGAACACTGTCATCTGTGGCTGAATTTATTAAAACCTTTTCCATCTGTATTTGTTCTTCCTCGTTTTGTTTCAGAACCGTTACACCTGTGGTTGTATTTTCCGTTGGATCCGTTTGATTGATTGGCGTGGGCGCCACTAAAGATTCTACCGGTGGATCCGGTTCTTTTGGTCTGCCAAAAAACTGCACTACAATTGTTGATGGATAACCGTCATATTCACCGTTAACAACCCCAACACCTATTTCCGTAAATTCCGCTTTCACTATATTGGCTCTATGAGTCGGACTCGCCAACCATCCATCATGTACTCCTTCGGCGGTTGTGTAATGAATTGCCAAATTTTCACCGGCTTTTTCGTAAGCATAACCTTGCGAGCGAATAAAATACCAAGGAGTCAAACCCTCTGGGCTATTATGGGCAAAATATTGCTTATCAAGCATGTCTTTGGCTTTGGCTTGAGCCGCGGCCGTCAACTTTCCATTCTGTGTCAAACTCGGCAACCCCAGATTTGTACGAGTTTGATTGGTCAGCATGATAACATTTCCCGCCGTAATGGAACTTGAATACAAACTTGCCGATGGCAGAGCGATTGGAGCCGTAACCGCCAAAATCTTTAATAGCAAAATAATTACACTATAACCCAAAAGCACGTTATGTTTTAAAACGTGTGGAACATGATTATTGCCTTCGTGAGGGATAAAATGATCCCAAAAATGCTTATGAACTCGCCTCACGACTCTAACTGCAATTTGTCTTTTTCTTTTCCCCGCAACCTTTTTCTTAGCCTTCATAAACCGCAAACATTATAACATAAACACCAAAAGTCGTAACGTCACAACAGATGAGTACATCAAGTTAAAAGTAAAAAGTTCGTCAAGAGTAACTTAAGTAACTCTTGACTTGTCCCGCGAAGCCTTTGAGGCGTAGTGGGATGAACTTTAAACTTGATAAACTTTAAACTGTGTTAGATAAGTTATCTCCTTCTCTGTCTTGCTCTTCTTGGTTTTGATACTCTTCTTTCCGGTGCTGCGGACTGTGTTACCGGCAAATCAGGCACGGTTGAAACCGGCAAATACGAGCGAGTAAACGCCTCAATCGCCTCAACTTCCTTACGCTGATCCGGTGATGCTATGGAAATGGCTCTCCCTTCTTCACCGGCACGCCCGGTTCGTCCTATACGATGAACATAATCCTCGGCATGTTCCGGCAAATCATAATTTACAACCAGCTCGATTCCTTTTACATCCAATCCGCGCGCCGCGATATCCGTGGCGACCAAAACCCTATATTTACCGCTTTTAAACCCATCCAATGCCTCTCTTCTTTGAGCTAATGATCTGTCTGAATGTATTTCCGCCGCCGTATGATGTATTTTTTTCAAAACTCTTGTAATTTTTCTGGCCCCATGTTTGGTTCTGGTAAACACCAAAACCGATCCGCGAAAATCTCTTAAGATTTTCTCCAAAAGTTTAATTTTGTCTTCTCTGTTTACAACATACAACTCTTGCACGACCCTTTCCGCAGTTGTACCCGAAGGAGCGATCTCTATTGATACCGGTAATTCCATGTACTTACTGGCTATCTTCATGATATCCGGCGGCATGGTAGCCGAAAAAAGCAAAGTCTGCCGGTCTTTGGACACTGATTTTAAAATTTGATTGATTTGCGGTGTAAAACCCATATCAAGCATTCTATCAGCCTCATCCAAAACCAATACTTTTACATCCTTCAAATCCAAAGTTCTCTGCTGTAAATGATCTATCAATCTGCCGGGAGTTGCTATCAAAACATGCGGATTCTTTTTTAAATCCTTAAGCTGATTATTCATGGAAGCTCCTCCGATAAGCAAAGCCGTACGCAAGCCTATGGTTTTACCAACCTTTTGAAAAACTTCATCCGCCTGCATGGCCAGCTCGCGCGTCGGCAATACAACCAAACCCCTGCCCCGAACCTGCGACAGCCTTTGTATCATGGGAACGCAAAAAGCCAAGGTCTTGCCCGTACCTGTCTGCGCTATTCCTATAACATCTTTTCCTTCAACGGCTATCGGTATTGCTTTTTGCTGAATCGGAGTCGGAGCTTTATATTTCAAATCCCAAAGAATCTGCAACATCCTCGGTGCAATCCCCAACCCGTAAAAACCGGGTTCCATTTGTGTAACATTTTTCATACCAACCCAGCATACCCCAAATCAACCAAAAAGTCACTATCTGACTAGTAAGTTCATCAAGAGCAACAAAAACAGTTTATCAAGTTTAAAGTAACAAGTTCATCAAGAGTAACTTAAGAGTTTATCAAGTTAAAAGTAACAAGTTCATCAAGAGAAGCATAGGTTGCTCTTGATGAACTTTAGACTTGATAAACTTGTGACTTGGCGCGATAAACTTTAATCTAATTTTAGTAAGTTATCGTCTTATTGTACTCTGTTCCCAAAACCAATAAATTTTTCCAATCCAATAAAAACTCGGGATCCATGTACAAATGCTCCATCGTTCTGGACAAAGCTGTATTATGCGACTTGTAATAATTATAGATACCCAATGGGTTCTCTTGTTCCGCATAATCACCCCAGCCGGTTTCCATACCGACCGTTGCATACCAAGCTCGAACTTCCTCCAAACTTGCATTGGTGATTACGACTTGGCGCAGATCATTATCTCCTAAAGCATAACTGATTGTTGCTGCATTGGGATACGCCAAGTAACCCTTGGGATAATTAATCTCCTGAAAAGACAACTCCGAATACAAACTTTCTTGATCTCTCGATACGATTATGGAACGATGCGAAAAAGTATTATCCGCATGGGTTTTTGTATAATTCATGATTCTGGCCGTACCGGAAACATAATCATGCATAAAATCCAATCTCAACTGCCAATCGCCGGAATTACCGGCAAAAAAATTCACCAAATCATCCATACTCATGGTACTGGAAGCCATATAACCGTATTTACCGGTCATGATCACTTGAATACCTTCGGGATGCAAAAAAGAATCAATCACCCCAATATTTTTAGCATCAAAAAAATTATTCAAAATCGTCGAATAAGATCTATTGCCGATTCTGGCTATAGTCAACGGATCCATCATGTTCATAAATTCATCCATCTCCAATGCGTCATCCATTTCATAATTCAAAAAGAAAGCATCCGAAACATCACGAACCTCTTTGGCCCACTCTTCGCCATATAAAGCCTTCGCCACATCTTCATTGGCCAGCCAACGCAATTTATTATCTTTCAAAATAACATAAACCTTTGGATCTGTAACAATTTTTACCAACTTTGTACCCGGTCTGAAAGTTACATTCCCTCCAATCGGTACTCCGGCCAAACCCGCATCTGAAATTGTTTTTACCGTATCAAAATTTTCATACCAAGAATAATACACATCCTCATTGGGAAAGACATATCTTTTGCCGTCATGATAATAATATACGGCGGGACCTGAAGCCTTTATCAGCTCACCTGATTCCACAACTCCCGCATTAGCTCGTCCGGGCACAAATAAAATAGCGCCAAACAGCAAAACAATTGCTGAAATAAATATTTTTTGCATAATAATATTATTATAGCACAACAATTGCAGAAGTCGTAATACATGAGTTCATCAAGACAAAAGTAACAAGTTCATCAAGAGCAACAAAAGTAGTTCATCAAGTTGAAAGTAAAAAGTTCATCAAGAGTCACTCAAACTTCTCTTGATGAACTTTAGACTTGATGGACTTGTTACTTGGTCAGATAAACTTTAGACTTGACGAACTTGTAGCCGTTGGCTGTTAGCCTAATGTGTATCTATCGGTAAAAACTTCATTCCCAGCATAAACGCTATACCCAAAACAAACACACTAAAATGCAAAATCATTCTTCCGCCTCTTTCTCCATGTTTAATTTCCGGCACCAAATCCGAAGCCGCGATATAAATAAATCCTCCGGCGGCAATAGGCAATAAATACAATACGGCACTTTCACTCGCTTCCGCGAAAAGATATCCCAGAATACCACCTAAAACGGCCGTCAATCCCGAGAAAAAATTAAACAACAGCGCCTTCATTCTTTTAAAACCACCGTAAACCAAAACTCCAAAATCACCAATCTCTTGAGGAATTTCATGCAAAGCCACCGCAATCGTAGTAACAACACCCACAACCGGATTAACCATAAACGAAGCCGCGATAATCAAACCGTCAATCAAATTATGTACGGCATCTCCAAATAGAATCAATTTTGACATTGGCTTTTTATGCGCATGATCAACGCAAGCCTTGTTTCCATGGTCACCGCTGTGACAATGATGCCAATGCAAACCCTGTTCAATCAACAAAAATAACAAAAATCCCGCTAAAACCAGCAAAAATATCAATTCCATTTGTTCATGTTCATGCCCGATCTCATGAATCGCTTCCGGAATCAAATGCAAAAACGCACCACCTAACAAACCGCCTCCGGCCAAAGCCACTAAAATAAGCAAAACTTTATCCAACTGCTTTTTGGATAATGCCAATCCCAAAACACCGATAAATGATATCAAACTGACAGTCAAAGTTGCCAATATAATGTATAAAAGTGTCATATCATGCCAAACATGCATCGCATGTTCCGGTTAAAATTAATTGATGTTTAATTTGGTTAAAACCCTTGATTTTTCCAAACCCGTGTTCACAGGGTACACAATCCATTCTGCCGCACTTCACGCAAGTAATATGATGATGCGCTCTGTTTGCCAAATAATACTTACTCACCCCTTGTACATCTTCAAATTGTGCGACTTGGATCCCTGCCAATATTTCCAAAGTTCTGTAAACCGAAACCAAATCCACACCATTCAATTTGGCATGAATTTCTTGAGCTGATTTTGGCTCATGACTTGCTTGCAAAATTTCAATCACAGCCATTCTGGGCTTGGTAATTCTAAAACCCGCTTGCTTTAACTGATTTATTATCATGCAATCATCATACCATATTGCAAATAATTTGCAATAAGTACTGCTCAAGATCAGCTGTATGGCATCTTTATTGTTTTATGCCTCGTAATTTCAACAACACGTAATAATTTCCATCCGCCCCTTTTTCGTATTTGGGCACTCCCGAAGATGGCAAAAACGCCACCCCGCTTATTTGAGATTTCATCCTATTAAGTTCAGCTCGAGCGAATTCCTCCGCTCCATCAATGCTCAAACCGGAACTCAAAGCAACCAAAATCACATCCCCTCCGCCCAATTCATTGACCCCTACTTGCAAATCTCCCAATAAACGCCTCTGCACCGCTTCGGGTGAATTATCAATATGTTGTTCCATGTTGGCATCATGTGCACTCGCCGACCCCGCTCTTTCACCGGCTCCGGGCGCGCAAGCCGCCGCACCCATGGCAACCGCCCCCGCAATCAATGTTTTCTTAAATGGACTTTCAAACTTTGGCATACAAATATTCACATCTGAATTATTAACTCATTATATACTCTGTAATCACTAAACACAAAAACATTGCTTGTATATTCTTAACCCAACCAATTGTGATACAATCTCCCAATATGCAGGATTTCATCTTTTTCCAACCATTGCCCGAAATAACTTTGGATGATAAAGCTGATCCGACTCAAATCAAATACGCTTACTATGATGGTATAAAAGCGTATCGCCAAGGCATGCGGGCTCTGCGTGATTTTGATTTGACAACCGTCTCTCTGGACAAAATTCATCAAATCGACCGCGAACGTAATAATTTACATTCACAAATCAAACGTCTGGGCAATTTTTTGGGGATTACGGATAAAGAAATTTTCGCCGAATTAATGCTTACCCAAGAGACTTTGGAAAAATACCGACTTCCCGAATTTCATCTTGTTTCTCGAGATGACTTGACCGTAGCTAGATCCGACGACCGTCTCAACTCCATTATGGGCTATGAGCCGGATGAATTTGAAGAGGCGGATTATCAACTTACGGACGAAGATGATCATGGCAATCAATATGCAACCGCCAATGATTTAAAAAAAGGCGAATTTGGTATCTTGTTCGAGCGCAGTGTCAGATGCGCGGTCCGCAGTCCCAATCCGGCCATTTTCACAACCCGAGGCAACCTGATGCCCATGATCGACCGCGGATCCGAAGAGCGCATTCGCCGAGCCAAACGCTTTGCCGCGGACCATGGCTTTAAACTCCTGCATTATTCGGAATTTATGCACGAATACACGGAAGACATTATTGCCATCGTAGTTGATGAAGATACTTTTCAACGTGCCGTAAATTTACTGGAACAAAATCGCAATGAGTACGGCATAAGGCTGAACGACATGGATCCCGAAATCGTAGAACGCGATTGGCAAGAATCGCAACAGTACATCGAAAAAAAACTCGCCGAACTTTCCGGTACGCTCGGCCCTTTTGCTCGCATTATTTACGACAACACCTGGAACAAAACTCACACTCCCAAATATCGCGATCAAGAACAAGCCATTATTGAATCCATCGAAAAACAAGGCTACAGATTCGATGGCGATTCCATCAAGAAAAAAGATAATTTTGCGGAACATGTCTCACGCAAAGGCCTAAAAAGCAAACAGCGGCGTCAAATGGAACGCCAAACCGCCGACGACTATCCGGAATCCGAAAAAAACCCCTTCAAAAAAATTCGCTAACCAAGACACCTGTCATCTCCCTCACATCTCTCTCCTGATGATCCCCCGGCATAGCCAGCCAAGATTTGTATCGTATCAAATCCTCTTTTGGTGCAACTCGGACTTTAACTCCCAAAATATCCATCAAATTACCGGCTTCCAAATCCGCAGTGTATTGATGCCATTCACCTGTTTTCTCATCCATTATTTTAACATCATAAGCCCCGCCGATATCAATCTCTTGCCCTTTGTAATTCAAAGTCATCAAATCCAAATCCCAAACTTTATCCTTGTATCTCGCCGGCCCATAAACAATATACGGCTCCACCTCATCCAAAATCTCCGCAAACCTATCTTCCGGAATTTCCAAATCAATGTCATTAATCGGCCTCGTCGCCCCATAAGCATGCGCCCCAAGCCCACCCGTTATCTGATACGGAATTTCATGCCTATTCAAAATTTCCGTTATCCAAATCAAAGCCTTTTGTAATTTTTCCATAATATAATTTTATTCATTTACATCATCCCTCCACTTCTCCATTCTCTTCTTCAACTCTTGAATATACTTATCCTTTTCCTTTCGATAAGCAAAATAATCATCCGGTAATTTTTGCATCAAACCCAACTTATAATCCGCATAATCTTTCGATTCTTCCTGATGTGTGCGCAAAAAATCCCGCATATCAATCAAATCCCTAACTTTTGGATGCTCGGCCGGAAAACAATGCACATTAACAATCCTCTCCCCATCTTCCTCTTTCGCAAAAAACCGTCCACCTTTCCCAACATACTCGCCGTAAGCATCATAACCAAGCTCTTTCATCTTTTCATTCAACTTATCAACTTCCAAAACATCTTTAACCACAACCAAAACATCAATCGTAGGTTTCGCAGACATCCCGGGCACCGCCGTGCTCCCAACATGCTCTATAGCTTTCGCCTCATCACCAAACACCGGCTCCAACTCCTTCCGAACCGACTCGAACGACAACGGCCACCCTGCGTCATAAGACAAGACAGTATATTTTCTTTTTTGTAATTCTGATTTTTCCATAATATTTTCATTTTGATAATTCATCATGCATTATGCATTCTACACCATGCATTATCAGTTCATCCAATTTCCAAAGCCCGCCTACACGCATCAGCCATATTCTGCGAAGTAAAATCCACCTCATCAAAATCCTCCGACTCCACCCATTGAGCTTCTTGCATCTCTCCCAAGGCAACATCAACATCACCATAGCCGTCATCCATAACACACAAAAAATTCAGGTTCACCGTTTGTACACCTTTACCATCCACAAATTCAAAATATCCAAACAAATCTTTAACCGTTACATCAATCCCCGCTTCTTCCTTAACTTCGCGCATAACTCCTTGTTCTATACTTTCACCCACATCAATGCCGCCTCCGGGCACCTCCCATTTTCCCGGCAAAAACGCCTCGTTGTCACTTCTTTTAAGCAACAAAATCTTATTATTGTTAACGATATAAGCGCTTACCGCGATTTTAAACATTTGAGTGTCAGGCATAACTACGCAGGTTATTGATAAAAATATATAGACCTCAAGTTACAGTATCTTTTTAATTTCTCCCATGATCCTATCTGTTTCAAATAAAGCGATAATAATTTTTTGATAATGCTCAATATCATCAACGGATAATTCCCGCTCACGGCGGTCTTTAAGCCACTTTTGCGCGGGCTGATAACCACCGATATAAAACTCCCAAACTATTTCCGGCACATTGCCAAAATACTGTTCGGCATTGATATATACTTTCCCATCTTTATATTTGGGATAACCTTTTGCAACCATATTACTTCCACCTACCGGAAAAGTAGTAATCAACTTTTCCACTTTAACCGATTCCAACAAATGCAACTCCCTTAATTCCTTACCCAATTTAACCAGCTCCCAAAACTTATCCTTGCTTTCGGGATACGGTATTCGAGGAAAATCAATCTTCAAAAACTCCTTATACTTTTCCCGATAATTCGGACTATGTAAAACCGCATAAATATAATCCAACACATCCTCCGGCTCAGTCTCGCCAACAATATCATCAATTTCTTTCCATATTTTGGGATCCAGGTTTGGTTCTTTGCGACCATCTTCGTGATAAATGTATAGTGGAAATAGCTGCTCCGCTCCTTGCATGCCAGGTCGCGTCCAATATCGGCGATCAATAATAGTGTTAGATATATAACCCATAGCCGAATTCATCTCAGCCATCCCTCGTTTGGCAATCAAGCCAATATTTTCATGTTCAATAAAATGTTTCATGACCTCGTGGCGAGGCCTACCCATTAACCCTTTCTTTCCTGAATATTTAGTTTTCCTCACATCAAAAGGCCGATATAAAATATTAGTTTTTATCGATTCATCTGATAAAAAATCTTTTTTCGCACCTTCATAACTCCAATCACTATTATCTTTACCCGTAAAATATTTATTTCGAAACTCTTCTTCTGTTAAATTTGTAAAATCATCTGACAATACATCCAATAAATCAAAATTAAACTGAATGGCAACTTTATCTTTTTGTGTTTGAACACCACTATTATGACTTTTGATTAAATCGTTAACATAAAAACCAAGCGAATAAACATCTTCATGTTTAAAATCTTTTTTGACAAAAAAATGATACGGCTCTGTATTGTCAAGTTGCATCCACTTCACTGTTGTAATATCACCAGCATTCAGTAAATCAAACTTCTTTGCTCTTGAGCCAAGTATTTCAGAAAAATACAGTTTTGCTTTATTTTTTTCTTTTGTCGTATATTTTATCAAGATACATATCGACACTCCTTGCTGAATGTCAAAAACATTTTCATCAGATTCACCAGCTTCATCAGTTTCTAGTTTTTTTGCATTACCATGTAAATCTAATATGTACAATTCATCGAATGTACCTAATAAATGCTTACGTAACATTCTATGAATCGTTCCATCAATATATGAGTTATTTGTAATCATGGCCACAACCCCGTAGCCTGTCTGTTCTATTTGATGTTCCGCAAATCGAATAAATTTAATATAGTCATCTGACAAAGGTTGTATGTTACGCTCATTCAGTCCCTCTTTATAAACCTTAATCAAATTTTGAATATTTTCTCCCTTGTTGGATGAACTGACGGAATACGGCGGATTGCCCAAAACCACCATAATCGGCATTTCGGACTTAATATAAGATGCTTGATTTGATTCTTCGGTCAGCCATTGGCTCATAAACAGGTTTGGCACTTCGTGCATGCTTTCCTCTAGGCTGTTGGTAAGCCAAACGGATAGCCTGTCTTTACCTTTGTACCCAAGCTCGGATAATGTAACGCCTAATTTGAGATGAGCCATGGTATAACTCGCCATCATCAATTCAAATCCATGAAGCCTGGGTAATAAATAATTCTGCGCATAATTTGGCCAAGTACCTTCTTGTCCTTTAAAGGTTTTATATATTTCCAAAATAACTTCGTTCAAGAACGTACCGGTACCTGCAGCCGGGTCTAAAATTTGTACTTTATGTATTTCTTGTTCGATTTGTTTTATACCATCTTTTGTACGCTTATCCTTTGCCGCAATTTTAACTTTCTGTTTGATTTTGGTTGTATCCGCCAGCCCCTTCGGTAAATCAAACTTGGTTTTTAAAATTTGATCGATAGATCTGACTATAAAAGATACAACCGGCTCGGGCGTATAATATACACCGCGGCTTTTGCGCAAATCGCTGTTATATTTGGTTAAAAAAGTTTCATAAAAATGCAAAACGGGGTCCTTCTTTTTATCCGTAAACTCTTTGTGCATGATGGCATGAATATCCGTGCATTTATAGGTTTCCACCAAGCTGTCAATCATCCAGGCGATCTTCTGATCAAAATCCGTGCCGGCAACATGGCCAAAAAACTTTTTTAATAAGGGATTGGAAGAAGGCAATAAATCATGCGCCTCGTGACGTGAAAAATTTTCCAATGAATCATCAAAATACCTGGCCACAAACAAACCATAAACCAACGTCTGTGCGTACATGTCCGAAAAATCCTCTTTAGTCAGACCGTGGATAAGAACTTTTTCAAAAGCCTCATATTGCGGGCCAATCTCGGATTGTTCATTTTGTTCAAGTGAAGCCAGGGCATTATCGCGCAATAATCGCGCCTTGGCGGCCATTATTTCCGCCAGTTTTTTAGCTGATTTTATGGTTTGATGCCTGGGAGTGATAAAATCATCAATCAAATCCGCAAGCCTGGTAAATTCTTCTTCTTTGGGAATTATCTCGCCTCCCCGCTTCTCGGCGATGGATATTTTTGCAACTTCACCTTCTTCATTGATAATTCTAAAATCGTAGTAATTGGTTAATAAAATTGAACCGAATGCCTCAACATACCTCAAAGCTTGCTTTTGTACATCTTTATGATCAACATCAACCGTCAAATCCTTGCATTCCGCATAGGCAATGGGCGTATCGCCTTTTTTAAACATAAAATCCGGAGCATTGCCTCCTGAATAGGCAGGATCATTAATCGGCTGAATTTCTGGTTTTAAATTCTTAATCAACTCCTGAAAAGCGGGTCGGTAAGCATGTTCGCGCGCTACGCCGGTTTTCAATATATTCTGTATTTCTGACAGATATTTGGCAATTGCCTGCTGTTTGTCGTTCATAGTAAAACAGAATAAATCTTAGCACGTTAAATCCAAAAATGCGACTAAGTAAAAAAACTCCTAATGCATGCGAAAAATACCCTCGGTATTGGCGCAATCGGTTTCTCGCATTTTTCCATCCGGAGCCAACAATTTCAACCCGTGACAAAATGTCACGACTTCACTTTCTTCCTCGATTAATCGTTGTTTCAACTTTCTCCAGTAGGCTCCGGCGTCTAAACTATTTGTTAAAACCTCACATACATCAACAACCGAAAACCACCATTCATCATTATGGAGCGTTTTACGTACTTGTTTACCCTTAAACAAGGCAATTTGAGTGGTCTGCATATATTATCCCAATATTTTACAAAGAAATCTTATCCAAATCCGCATTCGTAATACCCAATCCCAAATACCTCATTATTTCATAAGCTGAAGCCCCATCTTTCATGTAAATCATCCGGCAATTCTTGGGATAAACATACCAAGCCTCACCGTTCTGCTGAACCTGAAGTAAAATTCTGCCTTTCAACCTATTCGCCAAAGAATTTGAAGCGCAGACGCTTGAGGCATTTTTTATCTCTTCAGTCGTATTCGATTTTGGAATCTTATTCAAATCCGCATCCGTAATTCCGAGCCCAAACGAGCGCATCATTTCATAAGCCACCGCACCATCTTTCATATATGATCGTTTCTGCGAAACCGGATCCACGTACCAAGCCTCTCCATGCTCTTGTACCTGTAACAAGATATATCCTTTGACTCTGGATATTAAAGTTGGATCCGATGTCTTTGTATTGATGGTTTGAATCGGAACAGAAGCTCCGGTACTGGGATATTTTTGCATATATTCCTGATACGAATTCCAAGTTGTCACATCTTGAATCTTCGCATCAATAACAAATTGCTCGCCAACCCAGCCACGAGCGCCGTTCACGGAAACCCTGTACCATCCATCCGTATAACCGATAACACTCATTGCTGTTCCCGCGCTCAAAGTAGCTAAAACACTTGAACCCGACATGCAGGCCTGATCGCGCAAAAACACAGCCGAACCGATTTTCCCGCTTCCCGTATATTCAAAAACCGGATCCGCATAACAATCACCGGCTTTGGCGCATACGGGCATGAAAGCAAAAACTAACAACAATGTTACAACAATATATTCATAATGTTTCATATCTGTATTCAATGTTACTTCAATTTTTTACTCATCAATAAATACAAAATCCCCATAACAAATAATCCGATACACGCAATCACCGCAATAATAATATTGGGATACTCCCCATCAAAACCGCTTGCCGAAAGATGTTTATACAATATTCCCGAGTACGCCCAAACAAGCACCAAGCCGTACGCGATATTACCATCTTTCAACATTCGCCAAATCCCAATCCCCGCTCCCGTAAACACAATAATAATCATCCAAACTACATCACTCAAACCAAACCCATTCCAATTCAAACTGACTAAGAACACAGTTATGTTGGCAATAGTCGCTACCGTAATCCAACCAAAATAAATGCTGAAGGGCAATTTAATCAAAGTATAATCCGTCAAAGCAAAAGTCTCCTTCTTTATAATCTCCGCCAGCTTAATCAAACAAGTCAAAAGAGCCAACATTATGATAACAGATAACCAGATAATTCCGTTATGCCACGCAAAAATCCACGCAATATTGGCGATTGACGATAGAATGAAATATGTATTGACGTGCGCAATCAATTTCTCCTTTTTTGAATCATCTTTCTTCTTGGGATAAACAAACTGATACACAACATACGCGCCCAACAACAAATAAATCAAACCCCAAATCGAAAAAGTTAATCCGGCCGGTGTAAACAAATTCGCATAAGCATCAGAGGCCTCCCCTGTGGTTACTCCCCCAATAGGTAAAGCATTAGCCAAATAATTGACAAATACCATGGCTGCATATCCGATAACAGCACCTATCTTTAAATAAAGATTGGTAATATTTTTCATATAAAAGATATTATTGATTATTGCTAAATTATACAGTAAATAACTGTTTTATTATAGCCTAAGCTTAAATCATGCAATCAAATCTTAAATATACCAAAAAACAAGTCTTGCGGTTTTCCGCATTCATTGCTAATATACCGCAATAATTGAATACCCATCGATTCCGGTTTCAATTTATCAAAACCCAATAGGGACGTCGTATAATGGTAGTACAGGGGTCTCCAAAACCTCTAGCGCGGGTTCGATTCCTGCCGTCCCTGCCACGTCGCTCGCGAGCGACGCGGCCTGCCACTCAACTGAGTAGCGGGCCATGTGACTTGCGAGCGGCTTTTTAATTAACGCGAAACAACAAAAACACCTCCTTGGTTGGAGGTATTTTGTTAAAGGATGGAAACTTGCCTTCGCTTAAGATATAATCTCCAATTATGGAAAACCATCAACCGCCAAAAAACATTACCGACGTTGGATTAAGCATGTTTGTCGATACAATCAAATTACGCGAACTTCCCCTGCCGGTTGTTGAAGTTCCTTTGGAAAACTTGCTATGGCATTTCGATATGCCGGTTTGGGCAAAAGATGGAACGGATGATTGGAACCTTACCCCATGGGATGTTATCAACAATAAACCGGGATCCACAATCCACCGACAACGAATGGACAAAGCCGATCTGAACTACCCCATTATTTTAACCGAATATAAATCACGGCTGGTTGCACTCGACGGAGTGCATCGTCTGGTAAAAGCTTATTTGCAAAACCGAAAAACAATACCTGCAAAAATCATTCCATCGGAATTTCTTACCATGAAAGAATATCAAAGTTAAACTGAAATCGGAATTATAATTTCTATTACGAACTTTGCTGTCAAAAAACTCATCAAATGACGAGTTTTTTTGATATATTACAAATACATATTTACCAGCTTTTATTCAATGAACGGATTCACGTTTTTCTCCAAAAAATACTCTAAAGTTTGCGAAGCGACCGCAATCGATCCTCCGCTATCCTTTAATATATCCAAAAGCTCTTTTTTCTTCATACCCGCCAAATCCCTGCATTCATCCGCCAAACGAATCACATCATTAAACCTTTCTCCCTCGCGGCTCCCGGGCTTAAAACCCAATGATATCAACTCCTTGCCGGTTACAAAAGGCTTGGGAGGCTCTTTATATACTCCGATTTCTTCGGCTTGTTTTCTAACCCAAATCGCAGCCTTCACTCCTCCGTTCTCCAAACCGGATAATAAAAATTGTTCTTTATTATTAACATCCAAAAACGGCCCTGTGCCAAAACTATCAGCTTCCGAAACATAACTCAACTCTTCTATGGTGGCCGGATGCAAACGTTTGGCCAATCTTCGGAAAGCTCCTTGAGAAACGCTCCCGCGGCCATAACTGACTATCGGCCACAGATGCTCACCGACAATTTTCTTAACTTTCTCAATATCATCTTTTCTCGCTCCAATGGTATTCAAAAACTTATCCGTCGGCTCCATCCCGGCCTGCTCATGTCCGCGAGACCTGATTCTTCCATCAATGAATTCCGTTGTAGCCGGTTTTCCCAAATCATGGCACAATGCCGCCAACATAACTATTCTTGCTTTTTCGTTGCTCAAATTATAACTCTTGGTCAATTCTTTAGCTTTATCAACCACCATTAAAGTATGCACCCAAACATCTCCCTCCGGATGCCATTCAAACTCTTGTTCGCACCCAACCATGGCATGTAATTCCGGATAATATTGCTCCACAACGCCAATCTCTCGCAACAAATTCAAACCCTTTGACGGCTTTTTTGATCTTAACAGCAGCTTCTCCCACTCTTCACGCACTCGCTCTTTGGATATTTCCGCCAGCTCCGGCACCATGCTTTTAAATATTTCCAAAGTTTTCAGATCAGCCTGCAATCCAAATCTACCGGTAAATTGCGCGCCTCGAAGCAAGCGAAGCGGATCATCCCTAAACCTTTCTTCATCCGTAACGCTTAGAATATGCTCCCTCAAATCATCAACTCCTCCAAAAGGATCAAAAATCTCTCCGGTCAAAGGATCCTTCGACAAAGCGTTAAAAGTAAAATCCCTGCGCTTTGCAGCCTCGGCTATACTCATGCGCGGATCAACCTTAACCTCAAAACCCCTGTGACCTTCACCGATTTTCGAGTCTGTTCGCGGTAATGAAATATCCAATTCCACTCCCCCTTTATGCTGCAATTTCAAAATTCCAAAAGCCTTCCCCACATCTTTTACGGATCCAAACTCGCCAGCTATCTTTTCAACTTCTTCGGCATCAAGTCCGTAAACCTCAATATCAAAATCCTTGGCAGCTATACCCAACACTTCATCTCTAACAGCACCACCCACAATCAAAGCCCTGCCTCCAGCCTCTTTAATCGCCCGCGCCACTTCCAAAACCATTTCAAACGCTTCCTTGGCTTCGATCGAATGTATCTTTTCCACGTACATCGCATATTCCTCAGCTCCCAAACCTTGATAAATTTTACAATCATCCCGCTCCTCAATAAACCGCGGTACAACTCTTAAATCCGATTCTTTCTCATCAAACCTGCGTCTGTCATAAACGGCTTTAATTTCGGGATCGTGATTGACTCTATTTTCTTGCATATTTATTTTTATTATAACACTAAATTGTTATCATGACTAAATACAAAATCTTCATCAAAACATAAAAAACAACGTATTTTAGCCAATTTATCAGCTCTTCGTCATAATCTGGAACAAAGCGATTTAAAAAAATTCTCCTAACCCTTGCTAAATTCAAAATTTTTGTGTAAAACAAGATATCGCACTATCCAAAAAACCACCCGAAACGGAGGCAAAATATGTGTTTAATGGCTTTTTCCGATAACAGCGGATTATTGGGCAATCATATCATCGAGCTGATCTCCGATTATGACAGTCAAACAGAAGGCATCAAGCTCAAGCTTGTCATCAAGCATATGGATACACAAAGCGTTTTAAACGTAGTTACTTTTACCGATTCTCTGAATCTGGAAAGTATTCCCTGCGTACCCGTGCCTTTAAACGCGGTCCTTCGTGACTTCGACAAATGCATGAACCAAGCCCTGGCCAAAACCGGCCAACTAACGGTTAGCTGCGTCAAAGACAAGCTTTGCTTTATCTTGCAATTCGGTGAAACTCGACTAAAGTCCTCCGTCGCCAAACAATTACTCTTCCCGCAACAACACAGCGCATGATTTCTCATGCGTTTTTATTTTTCCAAAAAAACAAACTTAGCCCTATCTTCCAATTTGTGCTAAAATACTTACATAGACAACGAACATAAAAAATCTCCGCTAATAAAACTCAAGTCGGTAATAACAGTGGAGATTTCTCACATCCGATGCGCCCCGGAAGCAGAAATGACAAAGCAATGGTTCGTGATTCCGACGTTCGACGTTCGACATTTGATTCCTCCTTTCGAGAAAGGAGGGATGACGTTAGACGTTCGCGGTTCGCAGTTCTATCTTTATTATTTATTATTTATTATTTATTATTTGTTATTTATTATTTATCCCGCATCAATTATTAAAATATCAAATGCATGCGGGATCCCGCCAAAGGCGGTGATTATTTGTTATTTTTTATTATAGTTTATGAGCAAACCAGCCTACGTCCTCTCCGTCAACATGGGTTACGGCCATGACCGCGCCGCCTATGCCTTAAAAGAACTCGCCGACGGCGGAGTGATCAAAATGAACGATTACCCGGGCATTCCCAAACGCGATAAACAACTTTGGGATCAAAGCCGTAAAGGCTACGAAGCCGTTTCGCGTTTAAAACCCATTCCGGTCATCGGTGATATGGCTTTTGCGATCATGGATAAAATTCAAGAAATTGATGATTTTTATCCCCGCCGTGATTTATCGGCCCCCACCTATCAAGTCCATCAAACTTATTATCTGATCGAAAAAATGGGCATGGGCCGTCACCTTATAGAAAAGCTGGCCAAAAAACCCAAACCTCTTATCTGCACCTTTTTCACCGGCGCCTTCGCGGCCGAAGTTTTTGACTATCCGGGTGATATTTATTGCCAAATCTGCGATGCGGATATGGCTCGCGTTTGGGTTGCCCGCGATCCTAAAAAAAGCCGTATCAAATACTTTGCCCCCAATGGCCGTGTAGTGGAACGCCTTAAACTCTACGGAGTCAAAGAGGAAAATATTTTTCACACCGGCTTTCCCTTGCCCCGCGAGGTCATCGGCGGGCTTGATAACAGCGCCTGCAAAAAAGATTTGATGCAAAGAATCTGCAATTTGGATCCCCATGGTATTTTTTTAAAGAAATATCAAAAAACAATAGAATCTGAAATCGGTATCGGATCATGTAATATTAAAAAAGATCATCCGCTGACTCTTATGTTCGCCATCGGCGGAGCCGGAGCCCAACATCAACTTGCCATCGATATTTTAACCAGCTTAAAAACTCGCCTGAAATGCAACGGCTTCATTGTGCGCATGATGGCCGGCACTAAAAAAGAAGTCGCCAAAGAAATTGCAACCAATATTAAAAAACTTGGCATGCAAAATCTGGTTGGAAAAAATCTTTTTATTGATTCTTATAAAGACCGTCCGACATATTTTAAAGAATTTAATAAACTCATACGAAAAACCGACATAATGTGGACCAAACCCAGTGAAATGTCTTTTTATTGCGCTTTGGGAATGCCCATCCTTATGGCTCCAACAATCGGCAGTCAAGAAGATTTTAACAAAACTTGGCTCATGTATATCGGTGCCGGAATCGAACAGGCTGATCCTAAATTTACCAATGAATGGCTTTTCGACTGGATAGATTCCGGAGGCTTTGCCCGCGCGGCTTGGAACGGCTATATCGAAGCTCCCCAACACGGCTCTTACCGCATCGAAGGCATAGTAACCGGCAACAAAATGGAAGTCGAAGAACTGCCGATGATCGTCTAAATCAGTTCATCAAGTACAAAGTGGCAAGTTCATCAAGAGCGACTAAGGTAGTTCATCAAGATAAAAGTTTAAAGTTTATCAAGAGCGACTAAGGTAGTTCATCAAGATAAAAGTCTAAAGTTTATCAAGAGCGACTAAGGTAGTTCATCAAGTTGAAAGTAAAAAGTTCAACAAGAGTTACTCATGCTTCTCTTGATGAACTTTAAACTTGATGAACTTGTTACTTGGTAAGATAAACTTTAGACTTGACGAACTTTGTTCTTAGTTTGACCGATTCCCTTGTTTTTGATTACATATTGCCGGTACCTCGAAAATCTTAAGGAAGGTGCAAAATGATGCTAAGAGGCAAAAATTTCGGAGATGTTTTTTGCGCCTCCGGAGCGCGTAATTTTTTTGGCGAAGGCTACTGGTTTCATCGCTACGGCAAAAAACTGGGCTTGGATTTTACCGGCAGCACTCTTATATCCAAAACAACCACTTTAACGGAGCGTCCCGGCAATATGCCTCTCAAAAAAGGCTCAACCATGCCGGTTGAAACAGCCCCCAAATGCATTATCGTAAAACCGGCCAAAGGAATTGCGCTAAATGCCGTAGGCTTAAGCGGACCCGGAGCTCCTTGGCTTTTTGCCCAAAACCGTTGGCAAAATATCATCGATCCGTTTGTAATTTCTTTTATGGCCGTCGGCGCCAAGCCGGAAGATCGTCTTGCGGAATATCAAAATTTCGCGTATTTGGTTGCCTATGCAAAAGAAACAACCAAATTCAAAGCTCCTTTTGCCCTGCAAATCAACGCATCCTGTCCCAACGTTGGTTTAAACCTCGAATCCGTGGTTACGGAAACAACTCAAGCTCTGCATAAGTTGAGTTCACTGCAAATTCCGCTGGTGGTCAAAGTCAACGCATTGGTTACACCCGAAGCGGCTAAAGAACTGGCATCCGTTCCCGAATGCGATGCTATCTGCTGTTCCAATACAATACCGTGGGGCAAGCTCCCCGATCGTATCGATTGGCAGCAGCTTTTCGGTACAACCGAATCACCTCTGGCTCATTTGGGCGGCGGCGGCCTTTCCGGCTCTCCTCTTCTGCCCATTGTTTGCGATTGGATAGCCGAAGCTCGTAAAATCGGCGTCAAAAAACCAATCATGGGTTGCGGAGGCATACTTTCCGTCCAAGACGCGGATTTGATGCTCGAAGCAGGAGCTTCGGCTATAGAGCTGGGATCCGTGGCTTTTCTGCGTCCGTGGCGCGTGCAATCAATCATTCGCCATGTCCGCAGTCAATTCATCACTCGGGCGATTTACCGCAGTTTCGGCATCGAAAAACCGCCTCAAAGGAGCGAAGAATGAATAACGGACGCTATGTGCTCAACACCGCTTATGACATGCATGTTCATCTTCGACGCGGCGCCATGTTAAAAACAGTCGCGCCATATACGGCCCGATATTTTCGAGCCGCAGTCATCATGCCCAACACCGACCCCCCGATCCTGACTATTCATGACGCTGATGAATATCGCAGAGAAATCATCACAGCTTGTGAAAATCGCAAAGATTTCACACCGCTCATGACTCTCAAGCTAACCCCGCAAACACAAGCCAAGGATCTGACGGCTGCAAAAGTCCACGGCATCATTGCCGGAAAGTTTTATCCCGAAGGCGTTACCACCGGCAGTCAAGACGGATTCCGCAAACTTTCCGATGCTTATCATTTGCTCGAAGTTATGCAGGATTACGATCTTCCCCTCAGCATCCACGCCGAAAAACCCGGAGCCGATCCGCTTTTGGCCGAACAGCTGTTTCTGGAAGAAGTCATCGGAGTCTCACAAAGCTTTCCCAAACTCCGCATCATCATCGAGCACCTGAGTTCCGCGGCTGCCGTTCAAACGGTTTTAGATCTGCCGGAAACGATTTCCGCAACAATCACCGCGCATCACTTGGCAATCACACACTCCGAAGCTATCGCGGATCCGCACTGTTATTGCAAGCCCATAGCCAAGGCGGAATCCGATCGCCAAGCGCTGATCAAAGCCGCGACCGGCGGAAATCCCAAGTTCTTTTTCGGCTCGGACAGCGCACCTCACCCGCGCGTCGATAAGGAAGTGGTAAATCCCAAAGCCGGCTGTTTCACCGCACCTATCGCCCTGCAAATTCTGGCTGAAATCTTTGATAAAGCCGGGGCTCTGACCAAATTGGATGACTTTGTCGGCAAATTCGGGCCGGCTTTCTACGGACTCAAAACCGAACCGAAATGCGTCAGCCTTTGGCCGGAGCCCTGTAAATACATATATTCGCCAAACGACCCCAAACCGTTTCTGGCCGACAAGATTCTGGGCTGGCGGCTGGAAACCTGCCGCAACCTCTGACACAAAAACCGCGTTTCCGCGGTTTTTATAATTTCATATTAATTTATTAATAAAATTACACATCGCTATTACGGTTCAATTATTGTGCACTATGCATTGTACACTTTGCATTGACCATAAACAATCAATCATCCGAAGACGAGTCTTCTCCCGTATCCGACTCCATGCCCGCATCGCCCGCTTCAACTTCATCAACAATTTCTTCTTCACTGTTTTCTGTTCCGTCTTCATTCTCCAATTCTTCTGGAACTGACTGTGCTTCAGCGGTTTCCATGGTCGTCGTTTTTACGGAAGTCGAATCCATCGATTGAAAATCCGAAACAGGCTCTGATTTAACTGCTGATTTTTTTCCAAAAATCTTTTCCCAAAAAGACATATTCATTTTCGTTAAAATAATTAAACAATCTTTTATTAACCACTATTTATTTGGATTCTGTATTGTATTATCATTTTTTTCCTAAACTTTTTCTGTTTTTAATTCTTACGTGTTATCTGATAAGGCTCGATACATCCATTAAATTCGTTGTTTGCCCCATTACGACAGGCAATTTTCCATCCCAAGTTTCGATAAATCTCATTTCTAAAATTTTATCATTGGTTTTTAAGGCTTCCGACTCGATACGAATCGCCTCGGCCCTGCCTTTGGCTTCCGCGATTTTTTGTTCGGCTTCAAATTTTACCTGTTCCAATTTATTTTTCGCGGCCAAAGCCTGTTGCTCCGCCGTCACCTTATCTTCAATTGCTCGGTTAAACGACTGCGAAAAAGCAAAATCAACGATATTGAACTCCTCAACCAAAATGCCATGCGGTTCAAGCTTATTCTTTAAATTCTGCCTGATTTCATCCCGAACTTCTCCGCGCTTGGTAATCAATTCTTCAGCCGTAAATTTTGCCGTAGCCGCCTTAACAGACTCTTGTAATGAAGGATCAATTAAACGCGTATCATAGCTCCTCCCAACATTTTGATACAAATCCGCAGCTTTTCCGGGATCAATTTTGTAATTCAAAGCCACTCTGCTGTTCACGACCTGCAAATCCTTGGATGCCGCATCAGCTCCGACTTCTGTTTTTTGCACCTTTACATCAATAATCACCACTTCCTGAACCAAAGGAATCTTAAAATATAATCCTTCGTTAAATACCTTCCCTGTCACAGCACCAAATTGCACCAAAACACCTCTCTCGCCTGCGTTAACAGTACCTACGGTCGAAAATATCAAAAAAATAACTATCATTGCAACAAATGCAATTATTGCTGTAAATGAAACTTTTTTATCATTCAACATATGCTGTATATTCATAATAATTCTCCAATCCAATCTAAACATAAGCCCCAGTTAACGTCAACAACCAATCGGCGTTCATAACGTTCATAACGTTCATAACGAGTTCAGTAGTTAAGATTAAAGTTCATCGTGCCAAGTAACAAGTTTATCAAGTCTAAAGTTCATCAAGAGTTACTTTGGCCGCTCTTGATAAACTTTAGACTTTTATCTTGATGAACTACCTTAGTCGCTCTTGATAAACTTTTAACTTTTATCTTGATGAACTACCTTAGTCGCTCTTGATAAACTTTTAACTTTTATCTTGATGAACTACCTTAGTCGCTCTTGATAAACTTT
>JAEAMF010000240.1_pt1 | contig 86980 bp, 69 predicted proteins | sample 8958721 | NCBI WGS metagenome assembly JAEAMF01 (sample SAMN16933255, study PRJNA681124) | bioreactor sludge metagenome | isolation source: anaerobic bioreactor treating anionic surfactant - SDBS | place: India: Bengaluru | collected 2019-02-28
GAGCAAATGACTGTTAATCATTGGGTCCCTGGTTCGAGTCCAGGTCGCGGAGCCAGATTCGAAAGCCCTTGGTGAAAGCCAAGGGCTTTTTTTATTGCCCGGCGACTCACTCTTCCAGGCCAAGGGTCCGTCGCCAGTCGCGCGCGAAGCGCGCCTGCAGTCCCAGGCGGTCGATCCGCCAGCGGGCCGGCCAGGGCTCCAGGGGCTCCACCCGCACCAGCAGGACGCGCGCCGCCGCGCCGAACGGCGGCTGCAGCTCGGCCGGCATCGGTACGGCATCGTGCGCCTCGCCGCGTACCCGCGCCGCCCGCGTCGAACCGTCGGGAAGGTACAGGGTCAGCGCCTGCCCGGCCCGGCCGTAGCCGGCCTGCCGCGCCGGCAGGTACACCCACACCTGCACGTCCTGCCGGCGCTCCAGGCTCAGCAGCAGCAGCCCCGGAGCGACCCCCTCTCCCGCCGCCACCGCCACGTCGAGCACCCGCCCGGCTTCGGGCGCGCGCACCTCGAGGGCCGCCAGGCGCCGTTCGAGCCACTGCCGCTCCAGCCGGCGCTGGACCGCCTCCGCCGGCTCGACGCGCAGCTGGCGCTGCTCGAACTGCAGCAGCTCATGGCGGCGCGTCGCCAGGACGCTCTCGGCCTGCAGCAGCTCGCCGCGGGTCGCGGCATCGAGGGCGAACAGGCGACGCAGCTCGGCCAGACGCCGTTCGGCCGCCCCCTGCGCTTCCTGCAATACCTGCCGCTCGCGCTGCGGCAAGCCATGGGCATCCGACGGCGCCTGGTCCGGCTCGGCCAGCAGCGCCAGGCGCTCGCGCCACTGCGGATTGTCCAGCCGCAGCAGCAGCGCGCCGGCTTCCACCGTCTGCCCCGGGACGACCAGCACCTCGCGGACCTGTGCGCTGTCGAAGGCGCGCAGTTGCAGGATCGGCACCAGCAGGCGCGCCGGCGCCTCCACGCGCAGCGTCGACCACAGCCAGCGCCCGCCCAGCCACAGCAGCGGGCTGGCCACCAGCAGCAGGATCAGGTACCAGCGCAGGCGGAAGGCCAGGCGCCTGCCCGGCGCATAGAGCACCCGCAGCCCCTGGTCCTCGGTCGGCCGGCTTTCCTTGGGGCTGTCGAAACGGATCTTCATCGGCGGCGCCTCAACGGGGATAGTGTGGCCAGGCCTGCCAGTCGACGCCGCCCAGCGCCGCGCCCTGCAGCCGCGTCTGCCAGCGGCGGACCTGCTCCTGCAGCTCGCTGCGGCTGCGCCCGGCCAGGCTTTCGCTCGCCGGCAGCTGCGGCTCGACGCTCTGCGCCAGACGAAAGCGCAGCGCCGGCCAGCGCCGGGCGATCTCTTCCGCCAGGGCGGCGCTGCGCCCGGTGTCGGCGGTGTAGATCATCAGGCTGACCTGGCGGACGCCCAGCCCCGGCAGCGCACAGGGCACGCAGGGCGTGCCGGGGTCGGCGGCGAACCAGCGGTGGTGGCTGGACAGCTCCACCGGCCAGGGACTGCTGCGCACCGCCAGCGCCAGGGTATCCAGCCAGTCCTGCAGGCGCTGGCCGGGCACCGGCCAGCCGAGCTGCTCCACCTCCAGATCCAGATGCAGACCGGCGAAGGGCAGCCCGGCCAGGCGCGCCAGCAGCAGCCCCAGCTCGCTGCGCTGCCCGCTGCGCAGCCAGTCCGGTTCGCCGAGCAGCAGCAGCGGCTCCAGGCCGGCGGCGCGCGCCTCTGCCAGCAGCGCCCGCAGCTCGCCTTCGAGCGCGTCCAGGCGTGCGACCTGCGCCGCGCTCAACCCCAGGTACAGGCGCTGCATGCCGGCCTCGCGCAGGGCGCGCAGCTCGGCGGGCCGGCGCTGGCGATCGAGCAGCGCGCGGCTGTCCCAGACGTACACGCCCTGGCGCCAGTCGGCGCCCTCCTCCACGGCCTGCGCCCAGTGCTCGCGGGCAGTGCCGAGCAGCGGCGCGGCGGCGGCATCGTCGGCGAACAGACGCAACTCCGCCTCGGCCAGCCACAGCCCGTGCCAGGCCGCGACCTGTTGCAGGCTGGCCTCGTGCAGCTCCAGCTCGGCTTCCTGGCGGCGCGCCATGCCGGCCTCGCCCTCCAGAGCGTCGCGCAGGCGCCGCTCGACCGTACGGCGGCGGGCGACCTCCCGTTGCTCGCCCTGCCACTGCAGCGCCTCCAGCGCCAGCCGATGGCTGCGCAGGGCCTGCGCCAGGCTGCGGCGCAAATCATGGCGCTCGGCCTCCAGCGCCGCTTCGGCGGCCCGGTAGCGCGCCTCGCCCTCGCGTTGCCGGGCATTGCCGTAGCCGAGCAGGTCCAGGGGCGCGGACACGTCCAGGCTGGCGACCCAGTCGCCGCCGGACTGCCGGGTGCCGCTGCGCCGCTCGAAATCGCGGCTCAGGCTGACGCTCGACTCCAGCAGCGCATACCAGGGCAGCTCTCGCTGGCGTCCCGCTTCGGCCAGCCGGCTGTGCCGCTCGGCCAGCTGCGGATGGCGCTCGAGCCCCTCGAGCCAGGCCGCCAGGGGCTGCGGCCGGCTGGCCAGCGGCTCGGCCTGCGCCGTGCTCGCCGGCGCGAGCGCGCGCCCGGCCAGCACGCCCAGCCAGTCGAGCGCCTGCATCCGGACGGCGTCCGCCGCGGCGCAGCGCCGTTGCAGGGCGCGCCAGCGGCTGCGCAGCGCGTCGGCTTCGGCCGGCAGCATCCAGCCGGCCTGGCGGCGCGCCTGCAGGGCGTCCTGCGCCGCCGGCGCGGCATCCGCCAGCGCATGGCACAGGCGCTGCTCCTCCTGCGCCCGCCACCAGTCGGCATAGGCGCTGCGCACCTGCAGGCGCTGCCCGGCGCGCAGCAGGGCCAGGCGCAGACGCTGGCGCTCCTGCTCGTCCAGGCCGGACTGCACCTGCGCCAGCCGGCGGTGCAGGCTGCCGAGCAGCGGATGGCGCACGCCGAGGGCCAGGTTGCGCCCGTGATAGTCGTCGCGCCGCTCGCTGTCGTTCAGTTCGTGGTAGCGGCCGGCGCTGGCCGCGCCGAACAGCTGCCAGCCGGCCTCGGCCCGGCGCTGCTCGACGACGACCGCCTGCGCCGCCAGCTCGGCGACGAGCTGGCGCTCGGCGGGCGCAGGCGGCAAGCCGTTCAGCAGCTCGTCCAGCGCCAGCGGCGCAGCCTGCAGCGAAGCGGACAGGCACAGCGCCAGCGGCAGCAGCGGTATTCGTGCCATTCAGAACCTCTTGCCCCTCTTCAGCACCCACCAGGGCGCCATGCCGCTCTCCTCGTGGCCGCGGCGCAGCATCTCGTTGAGTATGGCCACCGCGCTCCAGCAGCGCATGAACAGCATGCACGGCGGGAACAGCAGGACCAGCGGGGCCAGCCGGAGGTCCTCGCGCAGCCGTTCGGAGACCGCCAGCAGCAGGACGGCGTAGAGCAGCAGGGTGACCCCCAGATAGACCAGGTAGATCAGCGCCCCGAGCAGCAGCAGGCGCGGCCAGGGCAGCAGCAGCGGACCGATCAGGCAGTAGCCGAGGATGATGAAGGGCAGCACCAGCTGGAAGAACAGGCCGGTGAACAGGGTGACCAGGAAGTTCGGCCAGCCGAGCTGGCGCGGCGCCAGGCTGTGGCGGTGCTTGCGGATGTACAGGAAGTACAGGTCGCCGTCCCAGCGCAGGCGCTGGCGCAGCAGCTGGCCGAGGCCGACCGGCACGTCGGTGTGGCCGACCGCCGCCGGCTCGAAGGGAATGCGCAGCGGCGCACGGCCGAAATAGCTCTTTATGCGCAGGGTGATGTCCAGATCCTCGGCGGTGTGGGTATCCCAGCCGCCGATCTTTTCAAGGAAGCTGCGGCGGAAAGCGCCGAACGCGCCGGAGATGTTGTTCACCAGGTTCCATTCGCCGAGGCCGATCTTGGCCAGGTGGATGGACAGCAGGTACTCCAGCGCCTGCAGCGCCGTCACCCAGGAGGCGAACGGATTGCGCACCCGCAGGCTGCCGGCCACCGCCGGCACCCGGGGGTCGACGAAGTGGCGCACCATGGCCGCCACCATGTCGTTGTCGAAGGAAGTGTCGCCGTCCAGGGCCATGACGATCTCGCCGTGGCAGTAGGCCAGCCCGGCATTCAGCGAGGAGACCCGGCCGCCGCGCTGCCACTTGGCGATCGGCCGCAGGTGGCGGCGCGGATAGCGCCCGGGATCGACGCGGAAACCGCGGATCGCCTGCAGCGTGTCGCGGTTGACCGCGGCGCCGTCGACCACCGGGATCAGCTCGATCTCCCCCGGATAGACCTGCTCGCAGAGGCTCTGCAGGGTCCTGGCCACGTCCGCCCCCTCGCTGTAGCAGGTGACGATGCACGACACCACGGGCCGGTAGGGCGTGACCAGGGGCTGCCGCTCGCCCCGGCGGACGAACCAGCGCAGCACACCGAGCACCACCAGCAGGTTCAGCGGCACCTCGAACAGCAGGAAGGCCGGCAGCAGGGCGAACAGCCCTCCCTCGCGACCCAGCTCGGCCAGCAGGCCCGCCAGCGCCTCCATCGCTCACTCCAGCTCGCCGGCCAGGCGCGCCAGCAGCAGGGGGCCGTCCTCCTGCTCGAGCAGGTCCTGCGGCGCGCTGAAACCCACCGTGCTCAGCTCGATGCCGTGGGCCGCGGCGTCGCCGAGCAGGCCGCTGGAGCGGGTCAGCCGCTGGCGCAGGCTGGCCAGCCCGGGGGCATCGGTGTGCGGCAGCAGCATCCAGAACAGCTCCTCGCTGGCGCGCGTACAGCGGTCGGTCTCGCGCACCATCTCCAGCAGGCGCTCGAGCAGACCGTCGATCAGCGCATGGGCGCGCAACTCGCCCAGCGTGCGCAGGTTGTGCAGGCGCATGCCCAGCACCGAGAACGGCGGCCCGCCGTAGCGCCGCACCAGTTCGATCTGCCAGCTCAGCAGCTCGGCGAACTCGCGGCCGCCGCGCAGGTTGAGGCGCAGCAGGGTCAGCTCCGTCCGCCCGGCCTCGCCCAGGCCCTGGCGGCAGTGCAGCCGGCCGGCGTCGGTCAGCCGGTAGTGGCGCACCTCGCGCACCCGCAGGCGCTCCGGCGCCTGCACCTGGCCGCAATCCAGGCAGCGCGCCTCGATCCGCGCATCGACGAAGAACGCCTGGCAGTGGCGACAGCCGTAGTTCTCCAGCGGCCGGTCGTAGTCGCTGCCGATGTGGCGCAGGCGGGTCAGGCAGTTCGGGCACAGCAGCAGCCCCTCCCTGACGAACAGCTCCTGCGGACCCACGTGCCCGCAGGTGAAGCAGTGCAGCGACGGCTGGCGGGCGATGTCGAGATCGCCGCACTCGGGACAGACGTCGACGTAGTTGAGACGCCCCGAACCGCAGCGGTTGCACAGTCGCAGCCGGTCGACCAGCTCGCCGGCCTGCAGCCAGCCCTGCTGGGCCATCAGCTGCAGCCAGACGAAGTCGTTGACCGTCTCCTCCTCGGCCAGCACCTCCAGCAGCGGGTAGCGGTAGTGCCGGGCCACCGCGGTGTCGCGCAGGGCGCGGACCTCGCCGGCCGCGCGCAGCCACAGCCAGGCCAGCACCCGGCTGTCGAAGCGCTCGGGCGCCACGCCACGGTTGAACAGCGCGAAACGGCCGCGCCACAGCCGCCACTGGGCGACCAGGGCGTCGGCCTGCGCCGGCGGCGCGCCGTCGCCCAGCGCCAGGCACCAGTCGTCCTGGTCGCGGCAGCAGTAGATCGGCAGGAAGCGGCAGCCCTCGGCGCGGCGCAGCTGCTGCAGCGCCTGCCCGGCCTGCGCGCCGGGCTGGTCGAGCAGCAGGACGTCCCACGGACCGGCGGCCAGCAGCGCGCCGAGATCATGGAAGACGTGAAGCTGCGGATAGGGCTGCTCCCGGGCACCGGGCGCCGCCAGCACCGCGATGCGGGGAGTGGTCGCCGACATGCCGGGCTCCGCGGTGGCCGCGTGCGGGTGTTGTCAGCGTAGACCAGCTGTCAGGCGGAGGGATGCCGGCCCGCAGCGTGGCCAATCTGGCCTAAGGTTGTAGCTACGCCGATGCACCGCCCGAGGAGGAAGCAGGACCATGACTATCCGTACGCTCAAGCAGGCCCGGGGCCACACCGGCGAGGCGCAGGACGAATGGGCGCAGATCACCGATGGCCGCATCGTGGTCAGCTACAACACCGTGCGTGCCAACGCCGACGTCAGCTGGCGCCCCTATGCCAAGGAGGACGACTGGCAGGATCTGCCCTATGTGTCGGCCGACCTGCCCGCCGGCGACGAGAAGATCATCGCGTTCGTGCTGGACTATCTCGACCTCAACGAGGAGGACTGAGCGCCGGGCCGTCCGACGGCGGCGTCGCGAAGGCCTGCGCCAGCAGCCGGGGCAGCAGCTCGCCCGCCGCCGCGCGCAGGCAGAGGGGCGGTCGCTCCCCGACAGGGACGGATGTCGCCACCCGTCCCCGCGCAGCTCAGCCGAACAGCCGGGCGAAGAAGCTCTTCGGCCGCGGCTTGAGCGACGCCGCCAGGGCGACCTTGACGGTCTCGGCGTAGTCGGCGTCGTCGCGCTTGATGTGGTTGATCAGCCAGGCGCGCAGGGTGGTGAGCAGGTGGCGGGAGACATCCTCGCCCAGTTCGAAGCGGTACTGGAAGTCCTCGATCTTGCGGCAGAACAGCTCGTGGACCTTCTTGTGGGCATGATGGAAGGGATAGCCGGCCTGCTCCTGCAGGTCCTCCTCGAAGGCGAAGTGCGACATGGTGTACTCGACCAGCTGCTCCAGCACCTCGCCGACCTCCGCGCGGCTCTGCCTGTCGATGGCCTGGTGCAGGTCGTTGATGTACTCGACGATGCGCCGGTGCTGGTTGTCGATGACCTCGATGCCGAGCTCGAGATCGCTGGTCCACTTCATGTAGCTCATGGGGTCGTCCTTGGAGGCGGGAAATGTCCGGCATTCTGACACCCGCCTGCCTCCAACAAGCCAACCGAGTTCAAGAAGTCGGAAGGCCGCCGCCGAATCAATGCAACGCCTGCCCCGCCGGCACCTGATTCAGAAACTGGTACACCTGCTCGGCCCGAGTCTCCAGCTCCTCGATGCTGTAGGCCTCTTCCGGCATTTCGTTGAGCAGACGATCGACGATTTCCATCTTCAACCGCGCCTGCTCGGTAGCCCGATCGCGCAGGGTGCGCAGCTCCACATGGCGCCGCTGTACCACCGCCAGCAGCTCGGCAGCCACCTTCTTCACCGTGCCGATCTGCTCGGCATTCAGCGAGGTCTTGTCCTTGCCGAGCAGGTCGAACACCGCCAGCTCCTGCTCGCTGGCAAAACCCTCGCGAGTGAAGCGATCCGCTTCGTGATCCAGCGAGTCGTGCAACTTCACCAGCTCCTCGAAGACCTTCTGGATTTCCAGCTCGTCCTTGTCGCGGTTGTAGGCCTCGATGATCTTCTGGTAGCGCTCGTACAGATCGACCCGCGCCGGATTCTGCCGCAGCATCGCCGCCAGCCGTTCCTGGATGCGCTCCTGCAGGGTCAGGGTGATGGTCTGCTGCTGCTCGGACTTGGCGAACTCGGCGCGCAGCAACTCGAAGTCGAGGCCATCCAGCACATAGGGTTTTTTCTTGGGAGGCTCACCAGCCTTCGGCTTGTCGACCACCGCCAGAGCGTTGTCCACCATCTCGCGCACTTCCTGCATGATGGCGTGGATGTCGATCTTCTCGCCGCGCTTGTTCAGCTCGTTGTAGATGGCTGTGATGGCGCTGCCCTGCGGCTCGAAGGCACGCAATCCCGCCATCGGGAACAGACCGCGATAACGGTCGGCGACATCCTCGGCGAGCACCTGGAAGGTCTTCTTGACCTCGGCAGAAACCGACAGGGCTTCTCGGGCGGACAACAGCGCCTGCCACTTCGGCTCGCCCGACTCGGCCTCGATCAGGGTTTGCAGCGCGAAACCCGCGCCTTCCAGATGCTTTTCCACCTTGTCGATGGCCGCCGCGTACTCCTGCAGGGCCTGCTCCTCGTCGATCAGCGGATCAAGCTTCGCCCCCTCCTCGCCGGGCTGGCGCTGCCCGTAGACCGACAGCGCCTGGCGCAGGCTCTGCAGCATGCCGTTGTAGTCGATCACCAAGCCATTGCTCTTGTGCGCCGCTACCCGGTTGACCCGGGCGATGGCCTGCATCAGCGTGTGGCCCTTCATCGGCTTGTCCAGATACAGGGTCGCCAACGACTTCACGTCGAAACCGGTCAGCCACATCGCGCAGACGATGGCGACGCGGAACGGATGCTTGTCGTCCTTGAAACATTCCTCGACGTCGCGCCCGTCGATCCCCTTGGCGATCACCTCGCGGAAGGGTTTGACCTCGATGCCCGCTTTGGCGAACTCCTCGACCTCGCCCTGCTCGGCGCTGAACACCGGGTGGATCTGGGTGGCCTTCATCCACTCGATCTGCGCCGCATCGCGGCGCAGTCCCTCGGAGAACGGCTTGCCCTTGGCCAGGAAGGGTTGCCGGTTGTCCAGCAGCTTCGCCTCCAGCTCAGCAATCCTGGCGGCCCACTTGGTACGGATTCGCAGGGCCATCTTCACGCAGGTCAGCTTGTCGATGCACACCAGCAGGGCCTTGGCGTTGCCGCCATAGACCAGCGGCTCGCCATTGCGCGGCGGGCGCTCCATCTCCCGCCAGCGCTGGTGATAGTGCTCGACGAAATCGCTGGCCACGTCGTCGAGGTGGGTATCCGAGGTGAAGATCGGATAGTCGCGGGCCAGCTCGCGATACAGCTTGGCTTCCTGCTCCTCGCTCAGTTCGCCGTCGGCGCGCGCCTTGTCGATGCGCTCCTCGATGCGCCGATTCAGCTCCGGGTCGGTCAGGCGCAGCTTCTCGCCGCGACTGTCGTAGTGCAGCGGCAGGGTCGCGCCGTCGGCCACCGCACGCTGGAAGTCGTAGACCGACACGTAGCTGCCGAAGGTGCGCTCGGTGACGCTGCGCTCGCGCTCGTCGATCAGCGGCGTGCCGGTGAAGCCGATGAACCTGGCACTGGCCAGCGCCATGCGCATGCGCGTGGCCAGATCGCCGTTCTGCGTGCGGTGCGCCTCGTCGGACACCACGATGATGTCCTCGCGCGCCGTCCAGGGTGCCTTCACCCGCTGGTGAAACTTGTGGATCAGGCTGAACACGTAGCGGCGGTTCTCGTCCTGCAGCAGGCGTTGCAGCCCCTCGGCGCCGGCCGCCTTGTCACCGCGCCCGGTGGCCACGCCGCAGCCGACGAAGGTATTGAAGATCTGCCGGTCCAGTTCGCGGCGGTCGGTGAGCAGCACGAAGGTGTAGCGGGCGGACACCCGGCGGTGGATCTTCTGGCAGAAGAACACCATCGAATAGCTCTTGCCGCTGCCCTGCGTATGCCAGAACACCCCCAGCTTGCCGGCCTGCACCTCGGGGCCGTTGTCGACCAGCCGGGCGATGGCGCGATTCACGCCAAGGTACTGGTGGTTGCGGGCGATCACCTTGATCGGCTGGCCTTCGCTGCGGTCGAACAGAATGAAGTTCTCGACGATATCCAGCAGGTTGGCCTTGGCGCACATGCCGCGCAGCAGGATCGGCAGCACCGGCTTGATCGGTGCCTCGTTGGGCCTGGGGGCCGGGTCGGGATCTTCTTCCTTCAGGCGCTTCCAGCGGTAGAAGTGGTCCCAGCCACTGGTGATGCTGCCGTAGCGGGCGTCCAGGCCATTGGAGACGATCACCAGCGCGTTGTAGTGGAACAGATGGGCAATGGTGCCGGGATGGCTGCCGTCCGGGCTGCCGCGATAGTCCAGGTAGTTGTCGTCGAAAGCCGCGCGCAGCCCCTTGTCGTGGCGCTTGAGCTCGACGAACAGCAGCGGCAGGCCGTTGACGAAACCGACCATGTCGCAGCGCTTGGTGTAGGGGCCGCCCTTCACCCACAGCTCGCGCACCAGCAGGAAATCGTTGGCATCCTCCTGCCCCGCAGTGAAGTCGATCACCTTGATGCGCAGCGCCTCCTCGGGCCGCCCGCTGGGCGCCTCCAGGGTGATGCCGTTGCGCAGCATCCGCCACTTCTCTTCGTTGTGCTGCAGCAGGCTCTTGGTCGGATCGGCATCGAGCAGCCGATCGCGCGCCTCGTGCAGCCGCGCCGCCGGCACGCCGGGATTGAGGCGCTCCAGCGCCTTGTCCAGCTCGCGCACCAGCACTACCTCGTGGGCGCTGCGCCGGCCAAGGGTGGCTGCCGGATCGTCCGGCGCGCCGTAGACCTCGTGCATGGCATGCAGCGAACGCCAGCCCAGCTCGGTGGCAAAGATCGCTGCGGCGGGCTCCTGGACGTTGAGGTCTTCCGAATAACTGGCCTTGGCCATGCTGCAATTCTCCCTGTGCAGGCGGATCGGGTTACGGCTGGAGCGCTCCGGACATCAGTTTGGGGAGCAGGGCGTCGCGGGCTTGCCGCAGCAAGCCGTTCTGGCGAGCGAGGGCGTGAACCTGCTCGAAGAGCGGCTGCACTCGCTCATCGAAAGCATCGAGCACCACTTGCGGTGGCTGCAGCACCAGATAGTTGTCGAAGCACTTGGGATTGACCCGTTGACGGCCATCTGCCCCCGCCATGCTGCGAATTGCATGCTCACGGAAGCTCTCATCCCTGGCAAGGCAGTAAACCCAGTACGGGCTGACCGTATTCGAGCGCATGACGATGAACTCGGTAGAGCCACTGCCTACCGGCAGCTCTTCGGAGAGGAACTGCACAAACCCCGTCTTGCCGTTTTCAAGGCAGGGGGTGATGCGGGCCAGCAACGTATCCAGATTCTGGAACTTGGCCCCACCGGAAATCACCCGCTCCTCGGCTTCACCGATGACCATCGAGTTCTCGGACAGGGCCTGCATGGGCACGAATGGATAGATCTTGCCTTTTTCAAAGGGGGTTTTCGGATTGATCGCTACTACTTCGGAAAGCGTCTTCCTTGCCCAGCCATGGGGTATTGCATCTGCTTCCCCGGTTTGCTCATGCCCCGGAAAGCGCAGCTTGACGAACCACTCGCGGTACAGCAGGCGGGCTGATTCCTCCAGCAAGGCGATGCGGCGGCGATTGGTTTCGATCAGATCGTCATACGCGGCCAGCATGCCACCAATCTGCTGCTGCACCCCCAGCGGCGGGCAGGGGATTTCCAGGTGCTCGGCATCCCCCACCTTGATGTGGGCAACCGTGGCGCCAAAACTCATTCCATGCAGCTTGTTTTGTACCGCTGGGCTTTGCAGTACATAGGCCAGATAGTTCCAATCCAGCAACTCCGGGTTGGGGCGATATTGAAACAGTCGCTGGCCAAGGAAAATATTCAGGTCATCATCGAAGGTGCAGCGACCAACCTCGCCAACCGGAGCCTCACGAGTCAGAATCACGTCACCAAAGCGTGGCCGTGACCGACGAGTCCAGAGATTGAACGTCTCTTCGGTCACATAGCGAACAGCCTCAGTATCGATAAAGCCTTGTTTGACGTTGGTTGTCCGGATCATCTTGTAAGGCGTGGGGTAGTCCACAACCGGCGCGGTCTTGTTGACGCAATCGACTGCCAGCAAGCACAGCTCGGAAAGTGGTCTCATCGGCCAGCTCATTCCGCAAACTCCGCAAACGCCTGCTGAATCCGCGCCGCCAGCTCCGTCGCCTTGCCATTGAGCTCGGCCAGCTCGACATGGATTTCCCGCATCCGCTCGCGGAAGGCCTCGCCGTCGTCGTCCTCGTCGCCGCCCAGCGCCACGCCCACATAGCGGCCGGGGGTCAGCGACCAGTCGTTGGCCGCGATGCTGGCGCGCTCCACCACCTTGCACAACCCCGGCACGTCCGCATAGCGCCCCTCGGGGAAGCGCGTCAGCAGCCAGTGGCCCTGGGCGACGAAGTACAGTGCACGGCGGAAGACTTCCACCGCGTGGTCGCGCACGCTGGCCGGCTCGCGCTTCTTCGGGTCGCGCGGCAGCAGGGCCTTCTTCGCCTCGCGGCAGGCCTCGGCGGCGAAGCTGTAGGCAGCGCTGCTCCACTGGCGGGCGCGCAGGGACTTTTCCGCCAGCTCCAGCAGCTTGAGCCAGGCCTTGTGGCGCGCCTCCAGCGCCGCCAGCCCGGCCTTGAGCGCGGCCGTGGCCGCCTCGGCCTGTTGCTGCGCCTGCCGGCGCAGTTGCAGATCGCCCTCGCCCTCCAGCACGGCCAGCAGCGGCGCGGCGGCCTGCTGGGCGGCGGCAAGCGCCTGCTGCCACTGCGGCTGTTGCGCCTGCACGGCGGCCAGCTGGCGGCGGAACTCGGCCAGCCGCTCGTCGCTCAGGCCATGCTCGGCGCCCAGTTTGGTGCGGACGATGGAAACCTGGATGGCGTCCTCGCTGGCGCCGGCCAGGGCCGCCAGCGCCCCCTCCAGTACCGCGACCTGGGCATCGTCGGCGGCGATGCGCTCGGGCAGGACGCGCAGATGCCCGGCCAGCTGGCGCTGATAGTCGCCGAGCAGACCGACGAAGCGCTCGCCCTCGCCGCGATGCAGCCAGACGATGGCGGTCAGGTTGGCGAGCTGCTCGTCGCTGAACACGTGGGAGCGTGCCGACAGCACGGTATGCACGTTGCGCGCGTCGATCATCAGCACCTGGTCGAGGCGCGCCTCGGGCTTGCCCTTGTCATAGAACCACAGGGTGCAGGGCAGGCTGCGGGTGTAGAAGAACTTCGGGCCGATGGCGATCATCGCGTCGACGTGGCCGGTCCTGACCAGCTTCTCGCGGATCTCGCGGTCCTTGTTGCCGGCGTCCGAGGCGCTGGAAGCCATGACGAAGCCGGCGCGGCCGCTGGCGTTGAGGTAGCTGTAGAAGTACTGCAGCCACAGGCTGTTGGCGTTGGAGACGGTTTCGGTGTTGTCCTTGCCGCGGCTCTTGCCGGCGCTGCCGGGCAGGCCGAACGGTAGGCGCTTGCCGCCCACCTCGCCCGGCGCAGCCACCTGGCCGGTGATCTTGCCGACCTGCACGCCATCGACGTTGAACGGCGGGTTGGCCATGACGAAGTCGCACTGGCCGATCAGTTGCGGCAGTTCGTCGTAGAAGGTGTTGCCCTGCACGATCTTGCCGTCCAGGCCATGCACGGCCAGGTTCATCCGCGCCAGCTTGCTGTTGAGTTCGGCTTTTTCCTGGCCATAGAAGGCGATGCCGGCATCGTGGGTGCTGCTCTGGCGCACCTCTTCGACGAAGTGGCCGGTCTGCACGAACATGCCCGCCGAGCCGCAGGCCGGGTCCAGCACGATGCCGTGGTCGGGCTCGATGACGTTGACGATCAGGCGTACCAGGCTCGGCGGGGTGAAGAATTCGCCGCCTTCCTGGGCACCGCTCTGGGCGAACTGGTTGAGGAAGTATTCGTAGATGCGGCCGAACACGTCGCCGGTCGCCTGCTCCAGCACCGGCTTGTTGAAGATCTTCAAGAGCTCGGCCAGCACGTCGGCTTCCAGGCCGAGGTAGTTCTTCGGCAGGGCGCCTTCCAGCAGCTTGTTGCCCGCCTGGTCGGTGACGCTGTCCTCCACCGCCTGCATGGCGGCGCGGATCGCCTCGCCCAGGTCGGCGCCGTCGGGCAGGCCGGCCAGGTAGTCATAACGGGCATTCTCGGGCAGGTAGATTGCTGCGGCGCTTCGGAAGCCCAGCTTGAGGCGCTCCTCGTAGCGCGCCGGGTCGCTGCGCAGGCGGGCCGGGATCGCGGCCTCGATCCCGCTGCGCAGGGCATTGAAGCGGGTGGTGGCATGGCGCAGGAAGATCAGGCCCAGCACGGGCATCGAGTATTCGCTGGCGGTCAGCTTGGAGTTGGCGCGCAACTGGTCGGCGGCTTCCCAGAGGTCGTCTTCGAGCTGTTTGAGTTCCTGATAGTCCATGTTCGCTGCAGTGCCTTGTTCCACGCGGCCTGGACGGCCGCAAAAGGCGGGGATTCTAAACGATGGCGCATGCCTTCAATTTGCCTATTTCAGGCCATCGAGCAGGCCGGCCTTGTCCAGTTGTTCGACCAGGCTGTGCTCCTCGACCGAATACACCCCGCGGGCGGCCTTCCAGACCAGCTTCTTGTCCTGCAGGGCCGCGAGCGAGGACTGCACCACCGGCACGTCGGCCTTGGCTTCAGCCTCGGGCACGCCGGCCAGGATCAGCGCCTGCCGGTACTTTTCCAGCGTGCCGGCCTCGAACGGCGCGTAGGCCTCGCCCGCAGCCGCCATCACCCGCAGCACCGCCGACTGGATCGGCGTCAGGCTGTGGACCACCTTCATCATTTCCGCGTTGATCGCTTCGGCCTGGGCCTGCACCTCTACCGCGAAACGGGCCGGCCCCTCGTCGGGAGTGACCTCGAAGTCGAAGCGGAAGGTGTCGGCAGCGGCATAGATCACCTCCGGCCGGTTTCCAGCCTGCTTGAACAACGCCAGCACTTCGTCGGGTTCGAGCTTGAACGGCAGGTCCACGTGGGCGCAGAACCACTCGATGTAGTCCTTGCCCAACGGCGGGAAGTTGACCAGCGGAGCACCGAAAAAGGCCTGGTCCTTGCCGTTGCGCAACATCGCCAGCTTGTCGCGGTTGGAGCCGGTGCAGACCAGGCGCAGGCCGTGATGGGCGGAGCTGTTGAGCTCGTCACGCGCCGCCTTCAGCGCGAACAGGGCCTCGACGCCCTCAGCCGTGGTGATGGCGTGCTGGGCCTCGTCGATCATCAGGACGATGATCCGCTGCGTCTCGTCGGAAAGCGCCGCCAGCGCCTCGGTGAGCGAGATGTCCTTGCCCAGCCCCACGCGGTCCAGCTCGAACTGCAGGCCGCCCACCTTGACGCCGGCCATGCCCGCGCGCTTGGCCAGCCGCTGGACGACCCCCTCGTAGCGCGCCAGCTCGCCGCGAATGGCGTTGACGATGACCAAGCCCGGGTTGGCGCTGGTATTGGCCCACAGGTCCACGTACAGCACCAGTGCGCCCAGGTTTTCCAGCGCCGGGCGCAGGTCCTCGCGGGCAAAGGTGGACTTGCCGGTGCGGCGCGGCGCGGCCAGGAACACCCCCGAGCTGGCCGCGCTGCCCACGGCGACGTTGAGAATCTTGTCGGCCAACGTCCTGGCCAGTTCGGGACGGTGAAAGACGGTGTTCTGCTGAGCCATGGCAAAAGCCCTCTATAGCTATTTATGGTCGTTTATAGCCGTTTATAGTCGATTATGTAGAGGGCATACAATCTGCACGGGACGACAGCTACCCCTCCAGCGCCTCCAGCAACCCGCTGCGCCGCTGCACCCGGCGCCTGACCGCCTCGTCGAACACCCCGGCGCGGCTCTCGATCAGGCTGAACCAGTGCCGGGCGCGGGTGATGCCGGTGTAGACCAGTTCCTTGGTCAGCACCGGGTTGAGGGTGTCGGGGAGGATCAGCGCGGTGTGGGCGAACTCCGAGCCCTGCGACTTGTGCACGGTCATGGCGAACACCGTCTCCACCGCGTTCAGCCGGCTGGGCAGGATGTAGCGCAGCTCGCCCGAGCCGTCGTTGCGCGGGAACACCACGCGCAGCACGCTGCGCGGCGCCTCGCCCGGGCGCTCGGCCGGCTCGGGCAGGCGCAGGGCGATGCCGATGTCGCCGTTCATCAGGCCCAGGCTGTAGTCGTTGCGGGTCACCAGCACCGGGCGGCCTTCGTACCAGCCTTGGTCGCTCTCCAGCAGGCCGCGCCGCTGCAGCGCGGCGGCGATGCGCGGGTTGAGCCCCTCGACGCCCCAGGCGCCCTTGCGCACCGCACAGAGCAGCTGGAAGTCGTCGAAGGCCGCGAGTACCTGCCCGGCCCATTGCGTCCACGCCGCGGCATCGGCCGGAGTGTCGGCCGGCGGGCGGCTGGCGTGCAGCACGTTCAGGTAGTGGGCGTAGCCCTGCGGCCGGCCCTCCCCCTGGGCCGCCAGGCCGTCGAGCAGCAGGCGCTCCAGATGCGCGTCCTGCTCGCCGCGCAGGCGCAGCAGGTGCAGGTCGGGATTGCCCGCGGCGAGGATCTCCCGCGCCGCCGCCGGCTCGCGGGCGTTGACCGCGCGGGCCAGGCGGCCGATGCCCGAGCCGCCGGCGAAGCGCCGCGAGTGGCGCAGCATCACGGTGCGCTGGGCCAGCGGCCGGCGGACGGCGTCGCCCTCCTGCAGCGCCGCATCGACCAGCCGCTCGCCGCCGACCTGCTCCAGCCAGGCGCGGGTCACGGGCGCGTAGAAGCCGCCCTCGGCGTCGCGACACAGGTCGCCGAGCAGCGCGCCGGCCTCCACCGAGGCGAGCTGGTCCTTGTCGCCGAGCAGGATCAGCCGGGCGTGGCGCGGCAGCGCGTCGAGCAGGCAGGCCATCATCTCCAGGTCGATCATCGATGCCTCGTCGACCACCAGCACGTCCAGCGGCAGCGGGTTGCCGGCGTGGTGGCGGAAGTGGCGGCTGTCCGGCCGGCTGCCGAGCAGGCGGTGCAGGGTGGTGACCTCGCTGGGGATTTGCGCGCGCACGCGCTCCTCGACCGGCAGCGAGGCGACCTGCGCGCCGATGGATTCGGTGAGCCGCGCGGCGGCCTTGCCGGTGGGCGCCGCCAGGCGGATGCGCAGCGGCTGGCCGGCAGCCAGCGCCGGCTCCTGCAGCAGCGCCAGCAGGCGCACCACGGTGGTGGTCTTGCCGGTGCCGGGGCCGCCGGTGATCAGGCCGAAGCTGCCGCGCGCGGCCAGCGCGCAGGCGAGCTTCTGCCAGTCGGTCTGGCGCACGCCGTCGACCAGCAGCGGCTCGGGGAACAGCCGCGCCAGGCGCGCGGCGAGATCGTCCGGCAGCTCCGCCGTGTCGCCCAGGCGCGCAGCGAGGGCGGCAGCCACCGCCCGCTCGTAGTTCCAGTAGCGGCGCAGGTACAGGCGCTCGCCGTGCAGCACCAGCGGCGCGGCCTCGTCCGCGCCGTCGACCGCCACCAGGGCGCTGGCGCGCAGCGCCGCCTGCCAGTCGGCCAGGGTGGTGCCGGCGAGCACCTGCGACGGCAGCAGGGTCGCCCGCTCGGCGTCCTCGCCCTCGGGCGGCAGCGACAGGGCGAAATCCGGGCTGGCCAGGGTGGCGGCGAGGTCCAGGCAGACATGGCCGTGGCCGAGCTGGTGGCTGGCCAGCGCGGCGGCGAGCAGCGCCAGCGGCGGGCTGCCGCCATCCAGTTCGACAAGGAAGGCGACCAGCGCGCGGTCCAGCTCGCGCAGCCAGCCGCGCGCGCCCCATTCGTCCAGCAGCTGCAGCAGATCGGCACTGCTGCGCAGCTCCACGGCCGGCGCCACGTCCATGCCCAGGGACAGTTGTTCGTTCATGCCATCGCCTCCGTCTGCTCGGCCTTTTCACCCTTGAACAGCGCGTCCAGCGCCTCGATCAGCACCCGCGGCGGGCGGGCGTGGTGGATGCCCTGCCCCGGTGCGCGGCTGCCGCGCAGGAACAGGTAGAGCGCTCCGCCGATGTGGCGGTCGTAGTCGTAATCCGGCAGGCGCAGTTGCAGTTGCCGGTGCAGCGCCAGCAGGTAGAGCACGTACTGCAGGTCGTAGCGGTGGCCGGCCACCGCGGCCGCCATCGCCTCGGCCGTGTAGGCCGCATCGCCCTCGCCCAGCCAGTTGGACTTGTAGTCGACCACGTAGTAGCGGCCGTCGTGCTCGAAGGTCAGGTCGATGAAGCCCTTGAACATGCCGTTGAGGGTGTCGCGGGCCAGCGCCGGGCGCGCCAGGCCGGGCAGCACATGCTGCTGCACCAGGCAGTCGAGCCGCCGCACGTCCACGTTGCGCGCCTCGAACCAGAACTCCAGCTCCGGCTGGTAGCTGGCGAGCTGCGCCAGCGCCACCGCGCGCCCTTCGCCCAGGACCAGCGGGGTGTCCAGCAGGTGCCGCAGCCAGGCGGCGAGCGGCTCGATCCATTCGGGCATGCCACGCAGCTGGCAGCGCCGGGCGATCTGCTCGCGCAGTTCCGCGGGCTCGGCGGCCAGCTCGGCGAAGCCCTCGCGCCCGGCCATCTCCAGCAGGCCGTGGAGGAAGGTGCCGGGATTGGGGCCGCGCGGGAAGCGGTGCAGGCTCGGCGCGTCGCCCGTGCGCAGCGGCACGACCAGGCTCTCGCGCTCGTCGTCGGCGGCCTTCTGCGCCGCCGGGCTGTCCGGCGCGGCGTCGTCGAAGCGGCTGGCGGGCGGCGCCTCGATCTCGCCGGTGCGCAGGGCGCTGTAGGAGGCGATCCACCAGTGCTCGGCGGCCTTGCGCGCCGGCTCGCGCCAGCTCAGCCCGGCCTGCCTGGCGACCTCCGCGACGAAGCGTGCGTCGTCGGCCTCGGGCGCCGGCAGCACGGCGCTCTCCCCGGCCACCGCCAGCGGCGCCAGCCACTGCGCCAGCGCCGCACTGCCCGCCAGCGCCGCGCCGCCGCCGAGCAGATAGCCGAGCGCCGAGCGATGCAGCCCGGAGGCCTTGCCGCGGCCGTCCTTCAGGTCGGCGACACCCAGCCAGCAGGCGTGGCGGGCACGGGTCAGCGCCACGTAGAGCAGGCGCAGCTCCTCGCCGAGGCGCTCGCGGTCGGCGCGCTCGACGGTCTCGTCATCGGGATCGAGCACCAGGCTACGCCGCTCGCCGTCGTGGACCGCCAGCGGCTTGCCGCCTTCCGCCGGGCGGAAGGCGCAGATGAACGGCAGGAACACCAGCGGATACTCGAGCCCCTTGGACTTGTGGATGGTCACCACGCGCACCAGCGCGGCGTCGCTCTCCAGGCGCAGCACCTGCTCCTCGGCGGCCTGGATCTCGCCGACCAGCAGCTCGGACAGGTGGCGGATCAGCGCCTGCTCGCCGTCCAGCTCGGCGGCGGCCTGCTGCAGCAGCTCGGCCAGGTGCAGCAGGTTGGTCAGCGCGCGCTCGCCGTCGGCGCGGGCCATCAGTCGCTGCGGCAGCTCGAAGTCGTGGAGCAGCTGGCGCAGCATGGGCAGCACGCCCTGGCGCTGCCAGCGCTGGCGGTAGCCGCGGAACTGCATGACCCGCCGCTCCCAGATGCGCTCGTCCTGGTTGAGCTGCTCCAGCTCGCCCAGCGCGAGGCCCAGGGTGCGGCTGGCCAGCGCGGCGCGCAGCGGGCGGTCGACGTCCGGCTCGGCGCAGGCGCGCAGCCACAGCAGCAGGTCGCGGGCCTCCTGGCTGGCGAACACCGAGTCCTTGTCGGACAGGTAGACGCTGCGCACGCCGCGCCGGTACAGCTGGTCGCGGATCGCCTCGGCCTCCTTGCGGTCGCGCACCAGCACGGCGATGTCGCTGGGCGCGAGGGCGTCGAAACCGTCCGCCTTGGCGAAGCCGGCCTGGCCCTGCTGGCCGAGGCTCAGCAGGCGGACGATCTCGCTGGCTGCGCGCGCGGCCATCTCGGCGCGATAGGTGGTGGCGGACAGCGGCTCGTCGCCGGCCAACTGCCAGAGGGTCAGCGCCGGCGGCGTCTGCCCCTCGACCTGCCAGACCTCCCGGCGGCCGGCGGCACGCACCTCGACGAACGGCAGCTCGTCCTGGAACAGGAAGGCCCCCTGCCCGCCCGGACGCCGCTCGGCCAGCTCGAACACCCGGTTGACCGCATCGACCAGCACCTGGCTGGAGCGGAAGTTGGTGTCCAGATTCTCGTGACGGCCTGCGGTGGCTCTACGGGCGCGCAGGTAAGTGTGGATGTCGGCGCCGCGGAAGGCGTAGATCGCCTGTTTGGGATCGCCGATCAGGAACAGTCCGGTGGCCTGATCGTCGCTCTCGACGCGGTAGATGGCATCGAAGATGCGGTACTGCAGCGGGTCGGTGTCCTGGAATTCGTCGATCAGCGCCACCGGAAACTGCTTGCGGATCACCCCAGCCAGCCGCACGCCGTTGTCGCCCTGCAGGGCGGCGTCGAGGCGGGCGAGCATGTCGTCGAAGCCCATCTCGGCGCGGCGGCGCTTCTCCTGGTCGAAGCGCCGGCCGATCCAGGCGGCGGCGTGGCGCAGCGCCGGCTCGGCCGGATCGGCGAGCGCCTGCAGGCGCTGCTCGAGGGTCTCCATGTCCTGCAGGGCCTCGCACACCGCCGCGCTCAGCGTGAGTTCGACACCCTTCTTGCAGGCATCGCGCAGGCCGTCGAGCTTGAAGCGCTTGAAGTGGTCGTCCTTGAACGACAGCTCGCCATCCCCCTCGCACCAGGCGCGGAGCATCGCCAGGCGCGGCTCGAAAGTCTTGGCGCCGAGCTTGGTGCCGTTGAACTGACCGGCCGCACTGGCCTCGCGATAGAACGTCTCAAGCGCGCAGATCCAGCCCTGCCACGGCTGCCTGATGCGCTCCAGCCCGGCCTGCCGGGCAGCCAGCGCCGCCTCGAGCAGCGCGCCCAGCGTCTCCGCCGGCGCGGCGGCCGCCTCGCCCAGCAGCGGGCGCAGCCTGCCGAGCAGCGTGTCCGGATGCTGCCAGTGGTTCATCACCCAGCCCAGCGCCGCGCCGTCCAGCGGGTAGCACTGCTGGCGCCAGTAGTCGCGCACCACCTCGGCCATCAGCTCGCCGTGGTCGGTCTCCAGGGTCTGGGTGAACAGGCTGCCGCTGTCGAAGGCGTGCTCGCGCAGCATGCGCTGGCACCAGCCGTGGATGGTGGAGACCGCCGCCTCGTCCATCCACTGCGCGGCGATGTCCAGCCGGCGCGCGCAGGCCGGCCACAGCCCGGGCGGAAAATCGCCGCGCAGCTGCTGCAGCAGGTCGTCGCCCGCCTCCTCCGCGCGGAACACCCGGGCGGCCTGCACCAGCCGGGCGCGGATGCGCTCGCGCAGCTCGCGGGTGGCGGCGTCGGTGAAGGTCACCACGAGGATTTCCGGCGGCAGCAGTTCGCGGCCGAAGCCGGTTTCGCCCTCGCCGTGGCCGAGCACCAGGCGCAGGTACAGGGCGGAGATGGTGAAGGTCTTGCCGGTGCCGGCACTGGCCTCGATCAGCCGGCTGCCGCGCAACGGGAAACGCAGCGCCAGCGGGCGCTGGTCGTGGGTGATCGGGCTCATGCGTCAGCCCCCTCCTTGAGTTCTTCGATTTCCGCCTGCAGCAGCGCCTGGTAGAGGTCCTGGCTCCAGGCCTGGAAGTCGCCGTCGGCGGTGAGCGCGGCGAAGTCCGGGTACTGGCGCGCCAGGCTGGCGCTCTTCTCGACCTCGCCGGTGCGCTGGTAGCCGCCCTCGTAGGTTTCGCAGGCCGCCCTGGCCGCCTTCTCCTCGTCCCCGGCCGACAGCCAGGCGATGGCGGTATCCAGCGCCACCGGCAGCGGCGCATTCAGGCCGGCCGCGTAGCCTTCCAGCCAGCCGCGCAGGATGCCCCGGGCCCGCTCGGGCTCGACGGGGGCCAGCCGCAGACTGATATCCTCGCCGACCAGCAGGCTGGTCAGGCGCAGCCCGCAGGCCGCCGCGGCGACGTGCGCCACCCAGGCGCCGAGCAGACGCCGCCACTTCAGCGCCTTGCCCTTCTTGTCCTTCAGCGCCCCCGGCTGCAGCTCGATGCGCGCCAGCTCGCCGTCCGCGCCGCGCGTGCGCAGGCCGCCGAGCCAGCCGTCCAGCTCGACGCCGGCATGCTCGAACTGCAGCGCCCTGGGCGACTGCAGCCGCTCGGGCCACAGGGCGCACAGCGCCCGATAGCGCTGCACCTGCGCCGGCAGCGGCGCCAGCACCTGCTCGCGCAGGCGCTCGCCGAAGCCGGCCAGCGGCAGCTGGCCGCTGCGCTGCAGGCGCAGGGCGGTGGCCTGCAGCGCCGGCTCGACCTGCCCGGCGCCCTCCTCCAGCGCCAGGCTGGCGGCGCCGAGCAACGTCTGGCGCAGCTGGTACAGCTGCAGGCCGTCGAGACCGAAGGGTTCCTCGTCGAGCTGCGCCCTGGCCTCCTCGTCGAGATGCACCTTGAGGCGCTGGGTGAAGAAGTGCCTGACCGGATCGCGCAGGAAGCCCTGCAGGGTTTCCAGGCCGAGCGGCGCGTCGGCCTGGAACAGCGGCAGCGCCTGCCCCGCCGCCTCCGTGCCGGCCGGGCGATGCAGCGCGGCCCACTCGCGGGCGTAGCTGAACAGTGCCGGATCGACCTCGGCGAAGTAGTCGCGGCTGAACGGCTGCAGCGGGTGCACGGTGGTCAGCGCGCCCAGCAGGTCGCCGTCGCCGGCCAGACGCCAGCCGCTGGCCAGATGGTCGCGCAGCTGGCCGACCAGCACCGAGGCCGGGCGCTCGCTGTTGTCGCGGATGCTGCGCCCCACCCAGCTGACGTACAGCTGCTCGCGGGCGGCGAGCAGCGCCTCCAGCAGCAGGTAGCGGTCGTCCTCGCGGCGCGAGCGATCGCCGGGGCGGTAGTCGCCGGCCATCAGGTCGAAATCCAGCGGCGTGGCGCTGCGCGGGTAGTCGCCGTCCTGCATGCCGAGCAGGCAGACCAGGCGGAACGGGATGGCGCGCATCGGCATCAGGGTGCAGAAGTTCACCGCGCCGGCCAGGAAGCGCTGGCTCAGGCGGCCCTGGTCCAGCGCGCCGAGCCAGGCCTCGCGCGCCACGCCGAGCGGCAGCGGCTCTATCAGTCCGACGCCGGCGCACAGCGCCAGCCAGTCGTCCAGCGCCTCGCCCAGTTGGCCGAGCAGGGTCTCGTCGCGCTCGCTCTGCGCGCAGAAGAAGTCCGCGAGCAGGCCGCGCAAGGTCTCGCCCCACTGCTGCGCCGCGGCCGGCTTGGCCAGCCGCCGATGCAGGGCGTCGATGGCGTCGAGCAGGGCGACCAGCGGGCCGATCAGCGCGGCGTCCAGGCCGCCGATCTCGTCATAGGGCTCGATGCCGGCATAGGCCGCACCGCGCCCCACGGCGTAGCCGAGCAGCATGCGGCGCAGGCCGAAGCGCCAGGTGTTCTGCTCCAGGCCTTCCGGCAGGCCGAGCGCGGCGCGGCGCTCGGCGTCCAGCCCCCAGCGGATGCCGGCGCCCTCGATCCAGCGGTGCAGGGTCGGCAGCTCGCCCTCGTCGATGCCGAAACGCGCGCGCAGCGCCGGCACGTCGAGCAGGTCGAGCACCTCGCTGACGGTCAGTCGCCCCTGCGGCAGTTTCAGCAGGTGTTCGACGGCGATCAGCAGCGGCTCGCAGCCGCGCTGGCCCTGGTCGGCCAGGGTGAAGGGAATCCAGCGCGGATCGTCCTGGGCGTACTGGCCGAACACCGCCTGGATGTGCGGCGCGTAGGCGTTGACGTCGGGGACCATGACGATGATCTCGCGCGGGCGCAGGGTCGGGTCGGCGGAGAAGCGCGCCAGCAACTGGTCGTGGAGGATCTCCACCTCGCGCTGCGCGCTGTGGGCGATGTGGAAACGCAGCGAGCGGTCCCGGGCCGGATCGAGCGGCGGCCAGGCGGCGCGGGTTTCGCCAAGGGTGCGCAGCTCGAGGATGTCGTCCTGCAACTGGCCGAGCAGGTGGCCGGTGTCGCCCGGCGCGAACAGGTCGACCCGCTGCCCCAGCGCGGCGAAGCGCTCGCGGTAGTGCTCGGGGTCGTCGTGCATGTCGAGCAGGTTGATGTAGTCGCGGCCCTGCTTGCCCCAGGCGGCCAGCAGCGGGTGGGCGTGCTGGTGCAGCTCGTCGGCGGACAGCCCCGCCGCCATGCCGGCCTTACGCGCATGGCGGCGGTACTGGTGGCGCAGCAGGTCCTGGTCGGGAACGATGTCGCCCCAGTGGTGCCGGCAGGGGTTGTGCACGCAGAGCAGCACCTGGCTGAAGCGCGCCAGCGCGGCCAGCGCCTCGAGGGTCTGCGCCGGCAGCGAGGAGATGCCGAACACGACCACCCGCCGCGGCAGGCCGCGCGGCCGCCGCTCGACGCTGCGCAGGCGCTCGACGAAGCGCGGATGCACCCCGGCGCGGCTTTCCGCCAGTTGCTCGTCACCGACGTCGGCGAGCAGCGCGCGCCACAGCGCCGGCTGCCAGAGCGCCGCCTCGTCCAGCCCCTTCATGCCGCCGCGCGAGGTGCGCAACCGGTCGCGGCCGGCGGCCCAGTCGGCCAGCCAGTCGGCGCGGTACACCTGGTACTGGTCGAACAGGTCGGCCAAGCGCTCGGCCAGCTGGTGGCGCTTGCGCAGGTCGCCGTCGTCCTCGAGGAAGCGGCGCAGCGGGGCGAAGACCTCGCCATCCAGCAGGCCGGGCAGCAGACGCATCAGCCGCCAGGTCATCGGCGCCTTGTCCAGCGGCGACTCGCGCGGAATGGCGTCGCCGCCGAGCACCGCGCGGTAGCTCTGCCAGAGGAAGCGCGCCGGCAGCTCGACCTGCACGGCGGCGGCGATGCCGCAGCCCTGCTGCTCGGCCAGCGCCAGCTTCAGCCACTGGGCGATGCCGTTGCTCTGCACCAGCACCACCTCGTTCTCCAGCGGCGCCAGCGGATAACGCTGCATCCACGCCACCGCCAGCTCGCGCAGCTCCTCCAGGCGGTTGCCGTGCACCACCATCAGCCCCGGCGTCAGCTCGTTGTCCTGCATGTCCTGCTCCCTCGACCGACAGAACGCGCATTGTGCCACCGGGGTGCGACAAAGGGTGTCGCGGGGGAATGGCCGGCTGCTAACCTGCCGCGATGAAACAGCCCATCACCGGTTATCACCGCGACGAAGAAGGCCACTGTGACCACGCCCGAGGGGCGGGCGCGGATGCTGGGTCACGAACTGCAGTGCAGGAAATGCGCCGAGGGGGCAGCGGCGGACCGCTGACCACCGGAGATGATGGCGGGTCGCTGAGGATCCCCCCGACGCCAAGGCTGCGTGCGGGCTGGCTGCAGCGGGAGGCCCGCCCGCAGTCCGATCAGCTCTCCGAATCCTTGCCGGCGGCGAGGATGGCCGCCACCCGCTGCGGCTTGCAGTTGAGGTAGGCGGAGGAGCGCAGCCACTGGCGGTCGGGGTACCAGGAAAACATGAACTGGCCGCCCTTGAGGCTGTCTACCACCATGCGCGCCACTTCCGGGCGCACCGCCGGGCAGCCGTGGCTGCGGCCGATGCGGCCGTGGCGGCTGATCCAGCGCGGGTCGACGTAGTCGGCTGGATGGATGACGATGGCGCGCTCGCGGGCGCGGTCGTTGATACCGGGTTCCAGGCCGTCCATGCGCAGCGAGTAGCCGTGCTGGCCGTGGTAGGTTTCCGCGGTGCGGAACAGGCCGATGCTCGACTGGTGGCTGCCCTCGGTGTTGGAGAAGCGGGTGGCGAAGTTCTCGCCGGAGCCCTGGCCATGGGCGACCAGCTCGCGCAGCAGAAGGGTCTTGCGCTTGAGATCGAATACCCACAGGCGCCGCTCCGTCGAGGGCCGCGAGAAGTCGATGACGGCCAGGCGGTCGGCCGGTTCGGAGCCGTTGTTGATCGCGCACTGCATGGCTGCCAGGGCATGGCGCAGAACTTTCTTGTTCAGGGTAGGCGCCGCCTTCGCCAGGCTCTGCTCCAGCGACGGAGCGCTGGCGGTGCTGGCCATCAGTGGCGTCGAGAAAGCCGCAACCGCTGCGGCCAGCCAGAGCGAACGAATCAGCCTGGTCATGGAAAAGGTGTCCTCTGTCTGCATGGCACGCCGCAACGACGCCGGCCAGCCCACGCTGCCTGCCGTCGTGACGGTCTGCCGATCCGTGACGCCCTGTCGTCGATTCTGCCGTCCTGCCTATGATCCGGCGCGCACAAACGGCGTTCTGCCATGCCGCTGCCCGGAAAGTCGGGCATTCTAGCAAGCAAACGTAGGTCTGGAGTCGAGCGCTTGTCTAAAAAACATACACCGTGGTTGGCAATCCTGCTGCTCGCCAGCCCATTTTCTTTTGCCGCCACTGCGCCGGAGCCGGCGGGCGGGACGCTGCGCCATGCCCTCGAGCAGCCGCAGCCGACGCTGGCCTGCGCCGCGCCGGCAGTCCACCTGACCGGGACGGAGCGCGCGGCCCTGCTCGAGTTCTATCGCCAGCACGCCTTCGCCCCCGTCTGGCAAGCCGGCGCCCGGCTGGCCAGCCTGCTGGAGCAGCTCGAACAGCTGAGCGACGACGGCCTGTCCCCCGACGACTACCAGGTGGCCACGCTGCGCCGCCTGGGGCAGCAGGCCAATGGCCAGGCGGCGCATGCCGACTGCGCCGACCTGCTGGCCAGCCATGCCTACCTGCAGGCGCTGCGGCACCTCGCCTGGGGCAAGCTCGACCGCGCCAGCGTGGAGCCGCTGTGGCACTCGCCGCAGGTCCAGCCCCCGCCGCGCCCGACGCTGCCGACGCCCCAGGCCGCCACGGGCCTCGACGACCTGCCGGCAACCTTCGCCCAGGCCCGCCCGCAGCTGCCCGCCTACGCCAACCTGCGCCGCGCCTGGGCCGAGCTGCGCCGCCAGCCGCTGCCGGACTGGGAGACCGTTCCCGCCGGCCCGCTGCTGCGCCCAGGGCGCAGCGATCAGCGCGTGCCACTGCTGGAGCGCCGCCTTGCGGCCGCGGGCTACCTGGGCGAAGCGGCCGCCAGCACCCGCCGCGCCGACGCCAGCGGCGAGCGCTACGACCCGCTGCTGGTGGATGCGCTGGAGGCCTTCCAGCGCCGCCACCAGCTGCAGCCCGATGGCGTGCTCGGCCCGGCGACCCTGGCCGAACTGAACGTCAGCCCCGCCGCCCGCCGCGACCAGGTGCGAGTCAACCTCGAGCGCCTGCGCTGGCTGGCCCGCGAAATGGAGCCGACCATGGTGGTGGTGGATGTCGCCGGCGCGCGGATCGCCTTCCAGCGCAACGGCGAGGAGGTCTGGCAGGCGCGCACCCAGGTCGGTCGCCCCGAGCGCGCCACGCCGCTGCTCAAGTCGCGCATCAGCCACCTGACCCTCAACCCGACCTGGACGGTGCCGCCGACCATCATGCGCGAGGACAAGCTGCCGGAAATCCGCCGCGACATCGGCTTCCTCGATACCCACCAGCTGCGCGTGCTGGACTACCAGGGCAACACCCTCGACCCCCACCAGGTCGACTGGAACGATCCCCGCGGCATCCTGCTGCGCCAGGAGGCCGGCCCGAAGAATCCGCTGGGACGGGTCGCCATCCGTTTCCCCAACCCGTTTTCCGTGTACCTGCACGACACCCCCAGCCAGCACCTCTTCGACAAGCTGCCGCGGGTGTTCAGCTCCGGCTGCGTGCGGGTCGAGCAGGTCGTGCGCCTGCTCGACTACCTGCTGGAAGACGCCAGCCCGGCCCAGCGCGCGCGCTTCGAGGAACAGCTGGCCAGCGGGCGCACGCGCGACTTCGGACTGCCGCAGCCGGTGCCCATCCTGCTCGCCTACTGGACGGCCGAGGCCGACCGCGACGGCCGCCTGCGCTTCCGCCCGGACATGTACCAGCACGACGCACGCATCCTCGCGGCCCTGGACTCTGTCCGTCCGTGATTGGCAGGGCCGGGCGCCCCGGCTATGTTTCGATAAACCAACCGCCCTCCCGGAGCACTCATGGATCTCGAGACCTACCTGCGCGCCCTGCCCAAGGCCGAACTGCACCTGCACATCGAGGGCACCCTGGAGCCGGAGCTGATGTTCGCCCTGGCCGCACGCAACGGCGTCGCCCTGCCCTGGGCCAGCGTCGAGGAAACCCGCGCCGCCTACGCCTTCAGCGACCTGCAGAGCTTCCTCGACCTCTACTACGCCGGCGCCGCCGCGCTGCTCCACGAACAGGACTTCCACGACCTGGCGATGGCCTACTTCGAGCGCGCCGCCGCCGACGGCGTGGTGCACGCCGAACTGTTCTTCGACCCGCAGACCCACACCGCCCGCGGGGTGCCCTTCGCCACCGTGCTGGACGGCCTGGAGCGCGCCTGCCGCGAGGCGCAGAGTCGCTACGAGATCAGTTCGCGACTGATCCTCTGCTTCCTGCGCCACCTCAGCGAGGAGGACGGCTTCGCCACCCTGGAGCAGGCGCTGCCGCACCTGTCGCGCATCCACGGCGTCGGCCTCGACTCCTCCGAGCGCGGCCATCCGCCGAGCAAGTTCGCCCGCCTGTTCGAGCGCTGCCGCGAGCTGGGCCTGCACGTCGTCGCCCACGCCGGCGAGGAAGGCCCGCCGGCCTACATCGTCGAGGCGCTGGATATTCTCCGGGTGGAGCGCATCGACCACGGCGTGCGCGCCGCCGAGGACCCGGCGCTGCTCGAGCGCCTGGCCCGCGACCAGGTGCCGCTGACCGTCTGCCCGCTGTCCAACGTCAGGCTGTGCGTGTTCCCGCGCCTGGCCGACCACAACCTGAAGGCGCTGCTCGACGCCGGTCTCAAGGTGACGATCAACTCCGACGATCCGGCCTACTTCGGCGGCTACGTGCTGGAGAACTACCGGCAGACCGCCGAGGCGCTCGGACTGAGCCGCGACCAACTCCGGCGCATCGCCCGCCACAGCCTGGAGGCCGCCTTCGTCGACGATGCCGAGCGCGCCCCCTGGCTGGCACGGCTGGAGGCGCTGGACGCCTGAGCTAGGCTGTAGCGAGTCAACTCCGGAGAGCCGACCATGGACAGCAAACCTGCCGGCGAACGCTTCCGCCTGTACTCGGCACCGCAGCTGGAAGCGGTGATCGACGCCATGGCGCGCCAGGCGGCAGCGCTGTTTCAGCCCAGCCAGGAGGTCGCGCTGGTCGGCATCCTGCGTCGCGGCGAGCCTCTCGCCGCGCGCCTGCAACAGGCGCTGGTGGCGCGCGGCCTGCCGCGCTGGCCGCTGTATCCGCTGCACCTGAAGCGCTACGCCGACGACCTCAGCCTGCTGCACCCGGAAACCGCGCTGACCGAGAACCCCGACCTGGCCGCCCTGGACCTGGCCCGCACCCGCCTGCTGCTGGTCGACGACGTGCTCTACGAGGGTCACTCGCTGCTGCGCGCCTGCGCCTGGCTGGCCCGGCTGGGCGCCGCGGAGGTGCGTTCGGCGGTGCTGGTGGACCGCTGCGTCAGCCGCCAGCCGGTGCGCGCCGACATCACCGGCCTGCGCCTGCAGGTGGCGCCGACCGACATCATCGAGTGCAACGTGCCGCCCTACGAGAAGGAGTTCTGCATCGAGGTGCTGCGCCGGGCGCTGAACTGACGCGTCGCCCGGCCCCACCGTCGGGCCGGCGCAGCGCATTCGCCCGTCCCGGCTGGCAAGTTGCCGGCCGCGCCGTATAATGCGGCGCTTCGCAGGAGAGTGAGCGTTGCGGTCACCCCGAACGCTCCGCCGAAGGCGCAAACTCCCATAATCGCTCAGGCCCAGGAACTGCGAAGATCCGATCACGCCAACTGGAGAGAGGTTGCTGCGGGCAACCCACCGAAGGGGCAAAGCGGCCGAACGGCCGCGAAAACTCTCAGGTACAGAGGACAGAGGGAGAGGCGATCCAGACTCGAGGAGTCCTCCCGTGATGCTCACCTATATCTACATCATCGCCATCACCGCCGAAGCGATGTCCGGCGCCCTCGCCGCCGGACGGCGCAACATGGACATGTTCGGCGTGGCGCTGATCGCCTTCATCACCGCCCTCGGCGGCGGCACCGTGCGCGACATGCTGCTGGGCAACTTCCCGGTCGGCTGGACCCAGCACCCGCCCTACATCTACCTGACCATCGGCGCCGGCCTGTTCACCATGCTGGTCGCCCGCTTCATGCACCATCTGCACAAGGTGTTCCTGGTCCTCGACGCCATGGGCCTGATCGCCTTCACCGTGATCGGCTGCAACGTGGCCCTGAAGCTGGAGTACTCGACCCCGGTGGTGATCATGGCCGGCATGATCACCGGCATCTTCGGCGGCATCCTGCGCGACATCCTCTGCCAGCGCGTGCCGGTAGTGCTGCGCCACGAGCTGTACGCCAGCGTGTCGATGCTGGTGGCCATGCTCTACCTGCTGCTGGAGCGGCTGGGCGTCAACCACGACCTGACCCTGCTGGCCTCCTTCGGCTTCGGCCTGGCCCTGCGCCTGGCCGCCATCCGCTGGTCGTGGTCGCTGCCGGTGTTCTCCTACCAACCCGGCCGCTGGGAATAGGCCGGCGCGGCGCTACGGCGTCCGGCTCCAGGCCTGGCGCAGCAGCTCCTGCACCTCGCCATCGCTGGTCTGGCCGAAGTCGCGGTACCACTCGCCGATCGACGACAGCCAGTCCGGCACCAGCGCGCAGACCACCTCGTCGACCAGCGGCTCGAGCATGGCGAGGGCCTCGGTGGAGGCCACCGGCGCCACCAGCACGATGCGCGCCGGCGTCTGCTGGCGTACCGCCTGCACCGCCGCGCGCATGGTCGAGCCGGTGGCCAGGCCATCGTCGACCAGCAGCACCACCCTGCCCCCGAGTTCAGGCTGCGGACGCTCGCCGCGGTACAGGCGGTCGCGCCGCTCCAGCTCCCGGCGCTCGCGCGCCGTCACCGCCTCCAGGGCGTGCTCGTCGACCCGGCTGTAGCGCAGCGCCTCCGCGTTGAGCACGCGCACCCCGCCGCTGGCAATGGCGCCCATGGCGTACTCCTCGTGACCGGGCATGCCGAGCTTGCGCACCAGCAGCAGGTCGAGCGGCAACCCCAGCTCGCGGGCGATCTCCCAGGCCACCGGCACGCCGCCGCGCGGCAGGGCCAGGACGATGGCGTCCGGCTGGCCGCGGTAGCGCTCCAGCAGCCGGGCCAGGGCCCTGCCAGCCGCCACCCGGTCGGGGATGGGTACTTCGATCTGCGCCTTGTGCTTCATCGCCGTCTCCCGGCGGCGGCATGGAAGCGCCGCCTCGTCCTGCAAGCCTATACCGGGCGACGGCACCCGCAAGGCAGGCTCGTCTGAGGACGAATCGCTATCTCGAGCCACCTGCCAACAGCAAAAGCAACTAAGGCTGCCACCGACGGCTTGGCCATAATGGATCTGTCCGCCGGTGAGCCTTCCAGACTGGGACGGACACGCGTCCGGCGCAGGCAGGCTGCGGCCGGCAGAAGAATTCTTTCAGCGGGAGTCGGTGATGGACAAGCATCAGCAGGGCCACAAAGAAAAGCTGAACCAGCCTCAGCACCATGATCGCGACACGGCCCACCAGCATCCGGCCGGCGCCGCCCACTGCGCGGGCTGCGGCGCCTACTACAACGCCGGACGCTGGTCGTGGCAGCGCGAGGCCGGCAGCCAGCCGGAGAGCGTCACCTGCCCGGCCTGCCGACGCATCGCCGAGAACGATGCTGCCGGCAACGTCAACCTGTCGGGAGCCTTCCTGCGGGGACATCGCGAGGAAATCGTCAACCTGATCCGCAACACCGAGGAGATGGAGCGCAAGGAGCATGCCCTGGAGCGCCTGATCGGGATCAGCGAGGAAGGCGGCAAGCTGGTGGTCGGCACCACCGGTACGCACCTGGCCAACCGCATCGGCCATGCCCTGCAGGCCGCCTACGACGGCACGGTGAGCTACACCTACACGAACAACGAGACCCATCTGGACGTGAACTGGGAGCGCGACTGAGCCCCGGCAGCCGCGGCAGGGAGCGCCGCGGGCGCTCAGGGATTACGCGCCAGGCGGGCCCCGCCCAGCACGCGGCGCGCATCGAGGTAGCTCTTCTGCCAGTAGCCGTTGCTCAGGCTGTCGAGGCGCACCGTGCCGCCCGTGCTGGGCGCATGCACGAAACGGCCCTCGCCCACGTAGATGCCGGCATGACTGACCCGGCCGCCACCGCTGGTGGCGAAGAACACCAGATCGCCGGAGCGCAGCTGCTGGCGAGGCACCCTCGGCACGCGCAGGGCGCTCATCTCGCGGGTCGTGCGCGGCAACTGCAGCCCCGCCGCATCCCGATAGACATAGCCGATCAGGCCACTGCAGTCGAAACCGCTCTCGGGAGTGTTGCCGCCCCAGCGATAGGGGGTGCCGACCAGGCCGATGGCGCGGATCAGCACGTCCTCCGCCTCGGCGGAAACCGGGGGAAGCGACGAGCCGGCAGACGGGGGAAGCGGCGCCTGCGAGGAACAGGCCGCAAGCAGGAGGACAACGGCGAGACCGGCCAGACGGCTCGACACGGACATGATCGGCGGATCCTTGCGAAATTCCTTTTGACCCTAGACGGCTGGCCGCAGACTGCGCAAGCGGGAACGCAGTCCGGGTGCCGGCAACTTCAGCGCGCGATCACTCGTCGATGACGCGCTTGGCCATCAGGTAACGGCTGTTCCAGTAGTCGCTGGACAGCTTGTCCACCCGCACGCCACCGCTGCGGGTGCTGGAGGAGTGGATGAACTCGCCGTCGCCGATGTAGATGCCGGCATGGTTCACCCGCCCGCGGTTGGCGAAGAAGATCAGGTCGCCGGGCTGCAGGTCGTGGCGAGCCACCTTGGGTGCCGGCATCTTGATCATCTCGCGGGTCGAGCGCGGCAGCTTGATGCCGGCTTCCTCGCGGAACAGGTAGCCGATGAAGCCGCTGCAGTCGAAACCGGTGGAAGTCGAGGTGCCGCCGAAACGGTACGGGGTACCGATCAGCGAGAAGCCACGCACCAGCAGATTGCTGAGAGCCGGCAGTTCGTAGGGCTTGTCGTCGAGCAGCTGCTCTTCGATGCTGCTCTCTTGCGCCTTGGCGGCGGCTTCGGCATCCAGCTCGAAGGACAGGCTGTGCGAGCTGGCATCGAGGCTGTGCTGCTGCGAGGTGCTGGCACAGGCGGTCAGCAGGAGGGCTAGGGTGATTGGCACGAGGGGTGCGAAGCGCTTGAGCATGGGCACGACCGTGTCGCTGAAAATTGATGATGCGCGACTATGCCGTCTATCGACCCCATTTGCAAATTTTATCGAGCAGAATGTGACTTCCTCTGCTACTTGCGCCGTCTGCGCGACCCACTGCCGCACCCCTGCGACAAAAAACTGAAGCTTTTCAGTGATTTACAGTGAAAGCCAGCATCATCGACAGCTGGCACAACGGCCGCCCGCTCTGCGTCTGCCAGGCGTTGAAGGCGGCCTGCACGGCGGCCAGATCGCGCTGGCTGCTCGGCGCCCTGTCGACGATACCCTGGGCCTTGAGCGCGGCGACCACGTCGTCGCTGGGGATGAAGGTGTCCTTGCCGGCCATGCGCAGGAAGCGCGGTGCGGACAGGCCACCGAGCTGGCTGCCACGCTTGCCCAGCTGCCGCCACAGGCCGACGATGTCATCGACCGGCCAGTCGGCCAGCCAGGCGCCGAAACTGCCGTGTTCGCGGGCGATGTCGAGGACGAACTGGGCGTTGCGCGGGACGCTCGCAAGCTTGGCCAGGTGGCGGATCAGCCGCGCGTCCTGCATCAGCCGCTCCAGATGCTCGGCGCCCATCAGCACCACCTTGTGCGGGTCGAAGCCGAAGAACGCCTCCTCGAAGGCCGGCCACCTGGCGTCCACCACGCTGTGCCTGAGGCCGGCGCGGAACACCCGCAGGCTGAGCAGCGACAGGTAGCGGTCGTCGCCGATCGCGCGCAGCTCGGCCGCCGACTTGGCCTGCGGCAGGTGCGCCTCCAGTTCGGCCGCCGAGCCGAAGCGGTTCAGGCAGTACTCGTGCAGCCACTGGTAGTCGCGCATGGCCGGCCGCTCCGGGTCAGAGGCTCATCACGTCGATGAAGCGCGGCGTGGCGTCGTCGTCGATCTTCAGGCTCTGGAAGTCGAACAGGTTGCGGTCGGCCAGCTGCGAGGGCACCACGTTCTGCAGGGCGCGGAACATGATCTCGGTGCGCCCCGGCGACTTGCGCTCCCACTCGTGGAGCATCTCCTTGACCACCTGGCGCTGCAGGTTCTCCTGCGAGCCGCACAGGTTGCACGGGATGATCGGGAACTCCTTGAGCTGGGCGTATGCCTCGATGTCCGCCTCGCTGCAGTAGGCCAGCGGGCGGATCACCACGTTGCGGCCGTCGTCGGAGAGCAGCTTGGGCGGCATGGCCTTGAGGGTGCCACCGTAGAACATGTTGAGGAAGAAGGTCTCGAGGATGTCGTCGCGGTGGTGGCCGAGGGCCATCTTGGTCGCGCCGATCTGGTCGGCGAAGGTGTACAGGGTGCCGCGACGCAGGCGCGAGCACAGCGAGCAGGTGGTCTTGCCCTCGGGGATCTTCTCCTTGACCACCGAGTAGGTGTCCTTCTCGATGATGTGGTACTCGACGCCGATCGACTTCAGGTACTCGGGCAGCACGTGCTCGGGGAAGCCCGGCTGCTTCTGGTCCATGTTCACCGCCACGATCTCGAACTTGATCGGCGCGACCTTCTGCAGATACAGCAGCACGTCGAGCATGGTGTAGCTGTCCTTGCCGCCGGACAGGCAGACCATGACCTTGTCGCCGTCCTCGATCATGTTGAAGTCGGTGACGGCTTCGCCGGCCAGGCGACGCAGGCGTTTCTGCAGCTTGTTCTGGTTGACCGAAAGGGTGCCCATGGTGGTGTGGAATCCGGTGCTCTACGAAAAGGGAGTGCGAAAGGGGAATGCGAAAACCAGCCATTTTACGCACAAACGCCCGCGCACCCCAGCCCCCTCGGCGCCGGCGGTCGCCGCCGCGGCCTGCGAGGCCGGTCACGTCCCACGCAGGCGCGCCGTGGCGGCGCCCGGACGCATGCTAGGCTGCCCGCATGAACACTTCCTTCGATCCCGCCCTCGAGCTGATGGAGCAGTTGCTCGACCTGCTGCGCCAGGTGCCGGACGGCCTCAGCGAGCATCAGCTGATCCGCCGCCTGCGGGCGCAGCACTGCACCCACATCCCGCAGCTGCCGCTGGCCGACAAGCTGGTGCTGTACCGCACCCACTTCGTGCTGTTCAACGCCCTGTACCGCCTGCGCGACCGCCTGTGGCAGGAGCGCCGCGCGCATCTGGAGATCAGCCCGCTGCTGATCCGCCTGCTGCCCTGGCAGGAAGCCGTGCAGGGGCTGACCGGGCACGACCCGCTGCGCAGCTACTACCTCGACGAAGCGCACCTGCGCGACACCACCGAGCGCGACGTCGAGCACCTGCTGCAGAGCTTCTGGACCCGCATGCACGGCGGCGAGGAACGCCAGGCGGCGCTGGAGCTGTTCGACCTCGACGCCCGCGCCGACTACGCCGCCATCCGCCTGCGCTACCGCCAGCTGGTCAGCCGGCACCATCCCGACCGGGGCGGCAGCACCGCCCGCCTGCAGTCGATCAACAAGGCCATGGAAATTCTCGAGCGCTATTACAGCCCCCGCTGAGAGGCGAAATCGCTCTATCCTCCCCGGCCGCCGCCCGCGGATGCGCGCCTATACTGCGTCATAAGGTCGCAGAGGACGACCCGGCACCGGAAGGCACTGGCCACGTGCCTCCGGCGCCTTGTCAGGGGCGATCCGCATATAAAACGAAGAGGTGTCCGATCATGATTCACCACGTCTGGGGGCTCTTCACCCATCCTGATCAAGAATGGCAAGAGATTCGTGGCGAGAAAGAAAGCATCAGCCATATGTATCTGAGCCATGTACTCATCCTGGCGGCGATCCCCGTTGTATCCGCCTACATCGGTACCACCCAGGTCGGCTGGTCGATCGCCGGCGGCGAGGCGGTGCGCCTGACCGAGTCGAGCGCGCTGCAGATGACCGTGCTGTCCTACCTGGCCATGCTGGCCGGCGTCGCCGTGATGGGCGCATTCATCCACTGGATGTCGCGCACCTATGACGCCCAGCCCAGCCTGACCGACTCCATCGTGTTCGCCGCCTACTGCGCCACGCCCCTGTTCATCGGCGGCCTGGCGGCGCTCTACCCCAACCTGTGGCTGGCCATGGCGGTCGGCACGGCGGCGGTGTGCTACACGGCCTACCTGCTGTATGTCGGCATCCCCTCCTTCATGAACATTCCGAAGGACGAAGGCTTCATGTTCTCCAGCTCGGTGCTGGCCGTGGGCCTGGTGGTGCTGGTGGCGATAATGGCCATCTCGGTGGTGCTGTGGGGCTTCGGCGTCGGCCCGGTGTACGCCAGCTGAGGCCGGACCAGCAAGACAACCTGGCGTAGGTCCGGTCAACTCCGACAAGAACAATCACGGACCATCCCACCTGAGGCCGCCTGCGGGCGGCCTTGCTGTGTCTGCCGCCCGCGGCTGGCATAATCGGCCGACCTTCTCCGCCACGACCCGCCCATGCCCGAACAGCTGCTCGCCCGCGTCGAGGCCTGCTACCAGCAGGCCGAAGCCTTCTTCGCCCGCCGCTTCCCGCGCCCGGAGGTCAGCCTGCGCCTGCGCGGCCTCAAGGCCGGCGTCGCCCACCTCACGGAAAACCGCCTGCGCTTCAACGCCCAGCTGTACCGCGAGAATCGCGAACACTTCCTGCGCCAGACCGTGGCCCACGAGGTGGCGCATCTGGTCGCCCACCAGCTGTTCGGCGCCGGCATCCGCCCGCACGGCGGGGAGTGGCAGCGGATCATGACCGGCGTCTACGGCCTGCCGGCCGAGCGCTGCCATTCGTATGAAGTGCAACGCCGGCAGCGGCACTACCTGTACCGCTGCAGCTGCCCGGACGGCGAATTCCCCTTCACCGCGCAGCGCCATGCGCTGGTGCTGCGCGGGCGCCGCTACCTGTGCCGGCGCTGCCGGGAGACGCTGGTGTTCAGCGGCGAGCGCCTCGCTCAGCCCTGAACGGCTGCGGCTGCGCCGCCGGCCGTGCCGTCGCGGCGCGGCAGGTGGGCGAGGAACTCCGCCGCCGAGGCCTGCCACGACTGGCGCTGCGCCTCGGCCCGACAGGCGTGGCGATCCAGCGCAAGGGCCTGCAGGCAGGCGCTGCGCAGATCCGCGTCCATCACCCCGCTGACGCCCTGGCGCAGCACGTCCAGCGGGCCGGCCACCGGAAACGCAGCCACCGGGGTGCCGCAGGCCAGCGCCTCGAGCATCACCAGCCCCAGGGTGTCGGTGCGCGAGGGGAACACCAGCACGCTGGCCGCCCGGTAGGCTTCGGCCAGCTGCGATGCCGGCAGGTAGCCGTCGAAGCGCACCTGCGGATAGCGCCGCTCGAGCTCGCCGCGCAGCGGACCGTCGCCGACCACCCGCTTCGCCCCCGGCAGCTCGAGCTCGAGGAAGGCCTCGAGGTTCTTCTCCGGCGCCAGGCGCCCGGCGTAGAGGAACAGCGGCGCGCCCTCGCCCGCCTCCAGGCGCGGCTGGAACTGGCGTAGGTCGACGCCCTTGCGCCACAGCGCAAGGCGCTCGAAGCCACGCGCGGCGAACTCGGCCTGCAGGCGCTCGGTGCTGACCAGCACCGCCCGGCTCGGCCGGTGGAAGGCGCGCAGCCAGGCGTAACCCCAGTCCAGCGGCCGCTCACGTATTCGGGAAAGCGCGTGTGGATCGCCGTGAAGAACGCCCAGCCGCGCCGCCGCAGCCAGCGCCGCGCCGCCCAGCCGAGCGGCCCCTCGGTGGCCAGGTGCACGGCATCCGGGGCGAAGGCCTCGATCTTCGCGCCGACCTTCCAGACATCCCAGGCCAGCGGGATGGCCGCGTAGCCCGGGCAGGGCAGCGTGCGGAACTCCTGCGGCGACAGCACACCGACCTGGTGGCCCAGACACTCCAGCTCCCCGACCAGCGCGCACAGGCTGGTGACCACGCCGTTGACCTGCGGCGCCCAGGCATCGCTGACGATCAGCAGCCTCATGTCAGCGTCTCCGCCAGCGGCTCGGCCGCGACCGGCAGCCCGCCGCCGGCGGCCAGGCGGTACAGCTCGATGCGCCCGTCCAGGTGTTCGATCAGCGCCGTACACGACTCCACCCAATCGCCGCAGTTGAGGTACTCGATGGCGCCGATGCGGCGGATCTCGGCGTGATGGATGTGGCCACAGACCACGCCGTGGAAGCCGCGGCGGGTGCACTCGTGGGCCAGCGCCTCCTCGAACTCGCTGATGTAGCTGACCGCGCCCTTGACCTTGTGCTTGAGCCAGGCCGACAGCGACCAGTAGCCGTAGCCCCAGCGCTGGCGCCAGTGGTTGAGCCAGCGGTTGAGGGTCAGGGTGACCTCGTAGCCGGAGTCGCCGAGGAAGACCAGCCAGCGGTGGTAGCGGGTGATCACGTCGAACTGGTCGCCGTGCAGCACCAGCAGGCGGCGGCCGTCGGCGGTCAGGTGCTCGGCCTCGTCGACCAGGCGGATGTTGCCCAGCACCAGGTCGGCATAGCGGCGCAGGCATTCGTCGTGGTTGCCGGTAACGTAGATCACCTCGGTGCCGCGCCGGCTCATGTTGATCAGCCGGCGGATCACGTTGGTGTGGCTCTGCGGCCAGAACACCGAGCTGCGCAGCTTCCAGCCGTCGATGATGTCGCCGACCAGGTAGACCCGCTCGGGCGCATAGCCCTTGAGGAAGGCCTCCAGGCGCTCGGCCTGGCAATCGCGGGTCCCCAGGTGCACGTCGGAGATCCACAGGGTGCGCACGTACTGCTTGCACTTGGGCAGGAGCGGCTGGGCTAGGGTCATCGACGGCCTCCGGCGGGTTTGCCCCGATGGTGCGGCGCCGCCGTGTACGCCGAATGACAGCCCGGCGGCAGGGCGATGACAGGCGCCGGCAGACGGGTAAACTGGGCACCTTTGCCCGGAACCACCGCATGCCCCCGCACCTGCCGTCGCCCGCCCCCGCGAGTCGCCGCCCATGACCCCGCGCAACGCCCTGCTCGCCGTGCACCTCGGCGCTCTGCTGTTCGGCCTCACCGGGGTGTTCGGCAAGCTGGCCGAAGCCGCGCCGCTGGCGATCACCGCCGGGCGCGCGGCGTTCGCCGTGCTCGCCCTCGGCCTGTTCCTCGCCCTCGCCCGCAATGCTTCCGCTGGCCGCCCCAGCCTGCGTCAGCTGGCCCTGCTGGCGCTCGGCGGACTGCTGCTCGGCGCCCACTGGCTGACCTTCTTCCACGCGGTCAAGGTATCCGGCGTGGCCATCGCCACCCTCGGCTTCGCCAGCTTCCCGGCCTTCACCCTGCTGCTCGAGGGCCTGCTGTTCCGCGAGCGGCTGCGCGCGGGCGAGTTCGCCGTGGTCGGCCTGGTCTGCCTGGGCCTGGTACTGGTGACGCCGCAGTTCGAGCTGGCCAGCCAGGCCAGTCAGGGCCTGCTGTGGGCGGTACTGTCCGGGCTGCTGTTCGCCCTGCTGTCGCTGACCAACCGGGTCAGCGCCCGCGGCATCGAGCCGGCGCAGGCGGCGCTGTGGCAGAACCTGACCATCGCCCTGTGCCTCTTGCCGCTGGCCGCACCGCAGCTGCCGGCCATCGCGCCGCTGGACTGGCTGTGGCTGGCGCTGCTCGGCGTGCTGTGCACCGGTCTCGCCCACAGCCTGTTCGTCTCCAGCCTGCGCGTGCTCAAGGCGCGCACCGCCGCGGTGGTGTTCGCCATGGAGCCGGTCTACGGGATCTTCTTCGCCTGGCTGCTGTTCGCCGAGATACCGAGCCTGCGCATCTTCGGCGGCGGCGCGCTGATCGTGCTGGCCACCTTCGTCAGCGCACGCCTGCCGCGCTGACCGCTCAGGGTGAGGCGCGTTCGGCGCTGAGCCGCTCGGCCGGCAGACAGGGCGCGCCGTCCAGGCGCGGCTGGCGGGCGAGGAACTCCAGTGCGGAGGCCTGCCAGGACTGGCGCCGCGCTTCCTCGGCGCAGGCGCGCCGGTCCAGCTCGAGCGCCTGCAGACAGGCGCGCTGCAGGTCCTCGTCCATCACCCCGCTGACGCCCTGGCGCAGCACGTCCAGCGGGCCGCTGACCGGGAAGGCGGCCACCGGCGTGCCGCAGGCCAGCGCCTCGAGCATCACCAAGCCGAGGGTGTCGGTGCGCGAGGGGAACACCAGCACGCTGGCGCTGCGGTAGGCCTCGGCCAGCGTCTCGCCGCGCAGGTAGCCGAGGAAGCGCACCTGCGGATAGCGTCGCTGCAGCTCGCCGCGCAGCGGGCCGTCGCCGACCACGCGCTTCTCGCCCGGCAGTTCGAGGTCGAGGAAGGCCTCCAGGGTCTTCTCCGGCGCCAGGCGGCCGACGTAGAGGAACACCGGCGCGCCCTCGTCCGGCTCGAGGCGCGGCTGGAACTGGCGGATATCGACGCCCTTGCGCCACAGGCCGAGATGGGCGAAGCCCTGGCGGGCGAACTCGGCCTGCATGCGCACGGTACTGACCAGTACCGCATCGCTCGGCCGGTGGAAGGCGCGCATCCACGCATAGCCCAGGCTGAGCGGGATCACCGGCCAGCGGGCATGGACGAACTCGGGAAAGCGCGTGTGCATGGCGGTGGAGAAGGCCAGTCCGCGGCGCTGCAGCCAGTGCCGCGCCGCCCAGCCGAGCGGCCCTTCGGTGGCCAGGTGCACGGCGTCCGGGGCGAACGCCTCGATCCTCGCCGCCACCCGCCAGATGTCCCATGCCAGGGCGATCTCGGGGTATCCCGGGCAGGGCAGCGAGCGGAAATCCAGCGGCGACAGCACGCCCACCTCGCAGCCCAGCTCCTCCAGCTCCATCACCAGCGCGCGCAGGCAGGTGACCACGCCGCTGACCCGCGGCTCCCAGGTGTCGCTGACGATCAGCAACCGCATGGTCGCGCCCTGCGCAGACGGTCACGGGAAACGGCAGGAGCCGGGGCAGTCCGCGGACGCGACGGACGACGTGCGCATTTCGACGGGCAAGGCTGAGCACAGTCCATCAGCCACCTCCGGCTGGAGCTGCAGGATCTTTGCTGGCGTCAGGAGGCGCCGCGCATGGGCGCGGGGCCTCGTTAACGCAGCATAGTCACAGCCGGGAAAGTGCGCCGCTCGTCGGCGCACTTCGTCACTCGCGGCGCGGACGGTCGCTGTGGCCGAGGTCGCGCTGCGGGTCGATGCGATCACGCACGCGCTGCTTGAGCACCTTGGCCTCGGGGAAACCGCCATCGGCCTTGCGCTCCCAGATCTCCGCGCCGTCGCAGGTGATGCGGAACACCCCGCCGGTGCCCGGAACCAGGCTGACCTTGCCCAGATCGTCGCCGAAGGTGGACAGCAGTTCCTGGGCCAGCCAGGCGGCGCGCAGCAGCCATTGGCACTGGGTGCAGTAGGTGATCTCGACTTCGGGTCTGCCGATGCTCATCGCGGGGTCCTGAACGGAAAACGGGCGGGCCGCCATGATAGCGCCCCGCCCGCCGCCTCAGCGATTGCCACGCAGGCGCCAGGCCGGCCAGATCGCCAGGGCGAACAGCGCGGCCAGCAGCCAGAAGCTCTGCTGGAAGGCCAGGGCATTGCCCAGGGCATCGCCGCCTTCGGCCTCGTGGCGCCACTCGAGGAAGAAGGTCAGCAGGTTGATGCCCAGCGCCCCACCGAGCTGGCGCATGAAGGTGGTGGCGCCGGTGGCGCTCGACAGCTCCTCGGCCGGCAGGTCCTGCACCGCCGCGGTGCTCACCCCGGGGAGGATGCCGCCGAGGCCGAAGCGCCCCAGCGAGGCCCAGGCGCAGATCGCCCAGAAGCCGCCCTCGTCGCCCAGCAGCGCCTGGCCGGCGGCGGACAGCGCCAGCAGCGCCAGACCGCCGACCAGCAGCCAGCGCGCCGCCAGGCGGTCGCTCAGCCAGCCGCCGACGAAGGCGGCGACGCCCAGCACCAGGCCGGTGGGCAGCAGCACCAGGCCGGCGTCGGCGGCGCTGTAGTGCTCCACCGTCTGCACGTACAGCGGGATCAGGTAGGTGACGCCGAACAGACCGACGCCGAGCACCATCGCCACCCAGCTGGTGCGCCGGAAGCTGGCGTTGCTCCACAGGCGCAGCGGCAGCAGCGGCGCCTCGTGGCGGCTGCAGCGCCAGAGGAAGGCCGCCAGGCAGGCCAGGCCGATGCCGCCGGGCACCAGGGTCACAGCGGCCAGCCAGCCGAAGCGCTGCGCCTCGGCCAGACCGCCGAGGATGCCGAACAGCGCCAGGTTGAGCAGGACGAAGCCCGGCACGTCCAGGCGCGGCGGGGTCAGCGAGCGGAAGCTCGGCAGCAGGCGGGCGCCGCCGATCACGCTGATCACGCAGATCGGCGCCGGCAGCCAGAAGATCGCGCTCCAGCCGAAGTGATCGACCACATAGCCGGCCAGGGTCGGCCCCAGCGCCGGCGCCATCATCGCGCCGAGGCCGAACAGCCCGAGCGCCAGGCCGCGGCCGCGGTCGGGGAAGGAGCGGAAGATCAGCACCATGGCCAGCGGCTGGACCAGGCCGGCGCACAGGCCCTGGACGATGCGCAGGCCGATCAGCGGCCAGATCGAGGTCACCAGCGGCGCCACCAGCGAGGTGGCCATGAACAGGCCGAAGGTGCCGAGCAGGGTGCGCCGGGCGCCGAAGCGCGCCTGCGCCCAGGACGACAGCAGCAGGCCCGAGGTCATCGCGGCGAGGAAGCCGGTGATCAGCCACTGCGCCAGCGGCCGGCCGATGGCGAACTCGGCCATGATCGCCGGCAGGGCGACGTTGACGCTGGTGGAGGCCAGCACCATGGTCATGGTGGAGAGGATCAGCAGGGCCAGCAGCCAGGCCGGGTAGCGGGCGCCGAAGCGCTCGCGCAAGGCATCGAGGTCGTGCCCCATCACAGCCGCTCCAGGTTGGCCTGCATCCGGCCGAGCACCCGCTGGCAGACCTCCAGCTCCTGCTGGTCGATGTCGGCGAGCACCTCGTTGCGCAGCTCGCCGGCGATCGCCTCGATCTGCGCGATGAGCGCGGCGGTCTGCGGCAGCAGCTCGATGCGCTTGGCGCGGCGGTCCTCGGCCACCGTCACCCGGCGCACCAGCTGCTGCGCCTCGAGGCCGTCGAGCAGGCGGGCGAGAGTCGCGCACTCGACGCCGACCAGCGCCGCCAGCTCGCTCTGGGTCGGCGCCTCCGCATGCCGGGCCAGGTGCAGCAGCACCAGCCAGCGCGCCTGCGACAGGCCGAGGTGGCTGAGGCGGCGATCCAGCTCGGCCCGCCAGGTGCGCGCCAGCAGGGCGACGTCGGCGCCGAGGCGGTGATCGGAATGCGCCATTTCATACCCTCCTAAATATCAACAAGCTAAACATTAGCCTGCTAAGTATTTATCCGCAACTCTCCCCCGTCAGCAACCCGATGGGGGACAGTGCGCCGGCTCAGGCGCCCAGCTCGACCTCCAGCGCGGCGCGCACGCAGTGCAGCACGCCGAGCGGCACGCGGCCGTCGAATGCCTCGGCCAGCGCCGCCACCGGCGGCAGCTCGCCGTCGCCGTCGAGGAAGGCGTCGTGGATCTCGCCGAGCAGCTCCTCGGGCAGGTCCAGCGCCTGCTCCAGGCTCAGTTGCTGGCGACCGATGGCCTCGGCCAGCAGGCTGTAGACGTTCTTCTCCGAGCAGTCGAGCTGGCGGGCGATCTGCGCCGGGGTCATGCCCGAGCGGGCCAGGCTGACCAGCTCGTGGCGCAGGTCAGTGACCACCGCCGGTACGGCCGGCGCCGCGGGGCTGTCGGTGAGCACGTCGAGGAAGGCCTGGCCGTAGCGCTCCAGCTTGCGCGCACCGACGCCGCTGACCTGGGCCATTTCGGACAGCGACTGCGGCTGGCTGCGCAGCATCTCCAGCAGGGTAGCGTCGGGGAAGATCACGTAGGGCGGCACGCTGTGCTCCTCGGCCAGCTTGCGGCGCAGGGTGCGCAGCGCCTCCCACAGCGGCCGCTCGTCGCCGCGCACCAGCTGGCTGGCCTGGCTCGGCCCGCCGCTGGAACGCTGCGCGCGCTGCGGCTTGAGGTCGCGGCGCAGCTCGAGGCTGACCTCGCCGCGCAGCAGCGGTCGGCAGGCGTCGGTCAGGCGCAGGCCGCCGAAGCCGTCGAGGTCGATGTCGGCCAGGCCGCGCGCCACCAGCTGGCGGAACAGCGTGCGCCAGTCGGCTTCGGCCAGTTCCTTGCCCTTGCCGAACACCGCCAGCTGCTGGTGGCCGAACGAGCGCACCTTGTCGCTCTCGCGACCGAGCAGGATGTCGACCAGGTGGCCGACGCCGTAGCGCTGGCCGCTGCGGTAGATGGCCGACAGCGCCAGGCGCGCCGCCTCGGTGGCGTCCCAGGTCTCCACGCCCTCCACGCAGTTGTCGCAGTGGCCGCAGGGCTGCGCCAGCTCCTCGTCGAAGTAGGCCAGGAGCGCCTGGCGACGGCAGCGCGACTCCTCGCACAGCGCCAGCATGGCCTCCAGCTTGTGGCGCTCGACGCGCTTGTGCTGCTCGTCGCCCTCGGAGTTCTGCAGCATCTGGCGCAGGAACAGCACGTCCTGCAGGCCGTAGGCCATCCACACTTCCGAGGGCAGGCCGTCGCGGCCGGCGCGGCCGGTTTCCTGGTAGTAGGCCTCCAGCGACTTGGGCAGGTCGAGGTGGGCGACGAAGCGCACGTTGGGCTTGTCGATGCCCATGCCGAAGGCGATGGTCGCCACCATGATCAGCCCTTCCTCGTTGATGAAGCGCTTCTGGTTGTGCGCGCGCAGCTCGCTGGCCAGCCCGGCGTGGTACGGCAGCGCCGGATAGCCCTGCTCGGAGAGGAAGGCGGCCACCTCCTCGACCTTCTTGCGCGACATGCAGTAGACGATGCCGGCGTCGCCGCGGCGCCCGGCGAGAAACTGCTGCAGCTGCTTGCGCGGCTGGTCCTTGGGCACGATGCGGTAGAAGATGTTCGGCCGGTCGAAGCTGGAGAGGAAACGCTCGGCCTGCTCCAGGTGCAGGCGCTGGACGATCTCCTCGCGGGTGCGCTTGTCCGCGGTGGCGGTCAGGGCGATGCGCGGCACGTTGGGGAACAGCTCGGCGAGCTGGCCGAGCTGCAGGTATTCGGGGCGGAAGTCGTGGCCCCACTGCGACACGCAGTGCGCCTCGTCGATGGCGAACAGGGCGATCGGCAGGCGCTGCAGGAAGGCCAGCATGCGCGGCTGCACCAGGCGTTCGGGGGCCAGGTAGAGCAGCTTGATCTCGCCGCAGCGCAGGCGCTCGGCGATCTCGCGCTGCTCCTCGGGCGTCTGCGTGGAGTTCAGCGCCACCGCCGCCACACCCAGCTCGTCGAGGGTGGCGACCTGGTCGTCCATCAGCGCGATCAGGGGCGACACCACCACCGCCACGCCGTCGCGCAGCAGCGCCGGCACCTGGAAGCACAGCGACTTGCCGCCGCCGGTGGGCATCAGCACGAGGGCGTCGCCGCCTTCGCTCACGCGCTGGATGATCCGCGCCTGGTTGCCGCGGAAAGCGTCGTAACCGAACACGTCTTTGAGGGTGCGCAGGGCGGAATCGAGCATGGGGCCTCCGGATGAAGCCGGGCATTATACGCCAGCCCGCACCCGGTTCCGTGCGCCACTCGCCTGGCAGCGCGCCCACTGCTCGTCTACAATCGAGCGCGCATTCTTCCCGAGGTAGTGTCCCGATGTCCTTCGCCGAGCAACTGTCCCGCCTGCAAGCCTTTCTCGATGCCGACGACCTGCATGAGGAAGCGCTGGACTACGTGGCCGCCCACGGTTACCTGACCGCCCTGTCCATCTGCCCCGATCCGGTACCGGAGCGCGAGTGGATCGACGCCCTGTTCGCCGAGCCGCCGCACTACCGCAGCGACGCTGAGCGCGAGGAGATCGAAGCCTCGCTGATCCAGCTCAAGGCGCACATCGGCCGCCAGCTGGCCAGCGACGAGGACATGGAGCTGCCCTGCGACCTCGATCTGGGCGACGACCCCGACGACTCCGACCTGCGCGGCTGGTGCATCGGCTTCATGGAGGGCGTGTTCCTGCGCGAGGCCGTGTGGTTCGAGAACGCCGAGGACGAGGTCAGCGAGCTGCTGCTGCCGATCATGGTCGGCTCCGGCCTGTTCGACGAGGAGCCGGAGTTCGCCGAGATCGCCAGCGACCGTGACCTGGTCGACAGCATGATCGACCAGATCCCCGAGCTGCTCACCGCGCTGTTCCTGCTCTGCCAGGCTCCGGAAGAGAAGCCGGCGCTGCTCAAGCCCCGCCAGCACTGAGCCGCGCCGCATGGCGCCACGCGAACCCGCCGAGATCCGTCACGCCTGGCTGCGCTGGCTGCTGCTGGGCATCGGCTGGCTGAGCGTGGCGCTGGGCGTACTCGGCATCTTCCTGCCGGTGCTGCCCACCACCCCCTTCCTGCTGCTGGCCGCCGCCTGCTTCGTGCGCAGCTCGCGGCGCGTCTACGTCTGGCTGGTCACCCACCCGCGCCTCGGCCCGTGGATCCGCGACTACCTCGACGGCCAGGGCATCCCCTTCCGCGCCAAGGCCTGGGCCATCGGCCTGATGTGGGCGAGCATCCTGCTGTCCTGCTACCTGGTGCCGCTGCTGGCGGCACGCCTGTTCATGCTGACCAGCGCCGTGCTGGTGACCCTCTACATCCTCCGCCAGAAGACCCTCGGCCGGCCCTGAGGGACGGCGCCTTCCCCACAACCGGGGCCGATACCCCCAGCCACGGGGAAAGTTCCCCACCCCCGACGCCAGGTACGGGGCCTCGCCTGGGGGGCAGGCGCTGCCCGCCCTTGGCTGCCGCGCCTGGCGATGGCTCCGTGCCGCCTGGCACCATGCTTGCTTGGTCTCCACTGACGATACCTTTCTGCCATCACGGGAAGCATCACGGAAAGGGCTCGATCAACGGAAGCAGTGCCCGGCCGGGAGCAACCGGCCGCGCAATCCGGTATGCACTGGAAGCACCGAGGCAAGACCTCTCGTCCTGATCGGCTCCGCAACGGCGCCGACCCGCGCCGAGTCGCCGTTCTCCTCCGTCGTGGAGCATCCAGTCGCGGTGAACGCCATCGTTCCGATGGTCGACGCGCGCCCGACCATGCACGCGCGTCTGCGTCTATCCGTGCAGCAGGGTGAGGACAACATGGACAAGAAATCATCTTCCGCGAGCCTGTTCCAGCTATCGGCCGTCGCCTGGGCGATCCTGGCGACCCTGAGCATGCCCGGCAGCGCTGCCGGCTCCCTGGACGACGAGAGCCAGCCGCCGCCGACCGACCCCTCGGCCTACGTCGATGCTCCGGAGCATCCGGACGAGACGCTGCACGAGATGGAGAGCTGGCCGAAGGCCAACAAGGGCGCCTACGACCTGCCGAACGGGGTGAGCGGCGACAAGAACACGCCGACCGCCGAGAACGTGCTGCAGCCGCTGCAGCAGACCTCGTTCAACTACCCGACCAACGGCACGGCAAGCCCGCTGTTCGGCGCCCAGCCCTTCACCCAGCAGGTGCTGCGCTTCGAGGAGTTCGGCCTGGAGAGGCTCGACCCCGGCGCCCCGGCCGGCACCCTGCCGCTGCCGCCGCCGAGCCTCGGCCCGGCTCCGGCCCAGGACCCGCTCAGCGTTGCCCGCAGCGGGCCGCCCTCCTCGGCGCTGGACGACTTTCTCAGGCAGCCGGGGCTGTTCCCGTTCCCAGCCCAGTACTCCAACGTGCTGGACCCCAACCCCTGGAAGTCCCAGATCGAGCACTTCCTCAACCGCTACGTCAGTTCGCCGGCCGAGGGCCGCCCGCCGGGCAAGGGCTGGTCACACCAGCGCTGGAACGAGTTCTATCCCCAGGCCGCGTTCAAGACGGTACAGGCCGGGGCGCGGGCCAACGGTGGCGTGCGCAACGGCCGGCAGCTGCACGGCTACGCGGTCGGCGAATTCGGCCCCGGCGGCCTCTACCACAACACCGCCGGCACGCCAGCGACCACCGGCACCACAGCCGGCATCGGCATCCGCCTCCACCCGAACATGCCGGTGCAGAATCACAAGTCGCTGTGGACCTTCGACGGCACCCTGCCGCCCAAGCTGCTGATGGTCCGTTACGGCCAGCCGATGCTGATGCGCCACTACAACGCCCTGCCGATCGACCCGGCGGCCAACCGCGGCTTCGGCCTGCACACCATCAGCACCCACGAGCACAACGGTCATGTCCCGGCCGAGAGCGACGGCTTCGCCAACGCCTTCTTCTTCCCCGGCCAGTACTACGACTATCGCTGGCCGGTGCAACTGGCCGGCTACGACAGCATCAACACCAGGGCGGAGGATCCGCGAGCCGCCTTCCCCTGCGCACCGGGGGAGACCCTCTGGGTCAACGACCTCAACCCCGGCCCGAGAACCTGTGGCGACGACGGCAAGATCAGGATTCGCGGCGACTGGCGCGAGACCATGAGCACCCACTGGTTCCACGACCACATGCTCGATTTCACCGCGCAGAACGTCTACAAGGGCAACGCCGCGGTGATGAACTACTACAGCGCCGTCGACCGCGGCAACGAGGCGTTCGACGACGGCGTCAACCTGCGCTTCCCCAGCGGCTCGGCGCTGCCCTGGGGCAACCGCGACTACGACGTCAACCTGGTGATGGCCGACAAGGCCTGGGACGACCGGGGCCAGCTGTGGTTCAACCCGTTCAACACCGACGGCTTCCTCGGCGACCAGATGGTGGTCAACTGGCTGTACAAGCCCTACATGGAGGTGCGCGCACGCAGCTACCGCTTCCGCCTCCTCAACGGCTCGGTGTCGCGCTACTTCAAGATCGCCGTGGTGCGCGAGATCCAGGGCAGCGGCGGCGAGTTCAAGGGGCCCAAGGGCTCGGGCGTGTCCTACGACCGGGTGCCGTTCCACATGATCGCCAACGACGGCAACATCATGGAGCACGCCGTGCCCTTCGACGGCAGCATGGATCTGGACGGCGACGGCGACCGCAAGGACCACCACGGCATCCTGCCGACCCAGGCCATCGCCGAGCGCTATGACATCATCATCGACTTCGCCCGGCACGGCATCCGCCCGGGAGACCACCTCTACCTCGTCAACCTGATGGAGCACGACACCGGCAAGGGCCCGTCGAACAAGGAGCTGTCGCTTGGCGAGGTGCTGTCCGAGGCATACAAGGCGACCCTCGACCAGACCAGCAAAGGCGCGCGCTGGCGGGACGGCGATCCGGTGGTCGGCAAGTTCCTGCAGTTGCGGGTCGTCACCTATGGCGGCAATGACCTGAGCATGAACCCTGCCGAATACGAGCCGGCCAAGCCCGGCAAGGCCGCCGGCAAGAAGATGATCCCGCTGACCATCGACCGCAACAGCGTTGCCGACCGGGCCAAGCTCGCCCAGGCCCGCAAGCGCCACTTCACGTTCGGCCGCTCCGACGGCACCGATGCCGAACCCTGGACCGTCAAGACCGACGGCGGCCTCGGCTATGCCGCCGACCCGCGGCGGATCTCGGCAGCGCCCCAGCTGGCCAACGGTCCGACCGACGCCGGCTGGAGCGGCGACGGCACCCTCGAGGTATGGACCATCGAGAACGGCGGCGGGGGCTGGAGCCATCCCGTGCACGTGCACTTCGAGGAAGGCGTCATCCTCAGCCGCGACGGCCGGGAGCCGCCGGAGTGGGAGAAGTGGGCGCGCAAGGACGTCTATCGCGTCGGGCCGGAGGTCGATGGCTCCATCGAGGTCGAGGTGGCACTGCGCTTCCGCGAGTTCGCCGGCACCTACGTCGAGCACTGCCACAACACCCAGCACGAAGACACCGCGATGCTGCTGCGCTGGGACCTGGAGCACCCCGGCCAGTTCCAGTTCATGCCGACGCCCCTGCCGACCTGGGATGGCGTGCAGTACGCCGGCTCGGTGGCCCTTCCCACTGCCCGCAGCAGCAGCGGCGGCAGCGGTAGCTCGGGAGGCGGCACGGGCGGCAGTGGTGGCGGCACCGGCGGTAGCGCTGGCGGTACGGGCGGCGACGGCGGCAGTGGTGGCGGCACCCCGCCCGCCAATCAGCTGCCGGTGGCCATGGCCGACAGCGCCAGCACCAGGGCTGGCGCGGCGATCAGCATCGACGTGCTGGCCAACGACAGCGATCCGGAAGGCCAGCCGCTGAGCATCGTCGACCTGAACCCGCCGTTCCACGGCCAGGGCAGCGCCAGCACCGACGGCGACCGGGTGCTCTATACCCCGCCGACCACGCTGAGCGAGCCCCTGACCGCGACCTTCACCTACTCGGCCAGGGACGCCCAGGGCGGCGTCTCGAGCCCGGCCACGATCAGCGTGACGGTCAACCCGGCGCCCAGTGCCGAAGACCTGAAGGTCACCACTGCCGAGGTCCGCTCGCGCAGCGGCAACCGCTATCGCTGGGAACTGAGCGGACGGACCTCGCTGCCGAGCGGCAACAGCATCGAGGTGACGGTCGCGACCCGCAGCGGGCCTCTCAGCCTGGGCAAGGCCACCCTGACCTCTGCCGGATCCTGGCGGCTTTCCGTGGAAACCACCGGCAGCGGCCCGGCAGCGGCCCCCACGGCGACCATCCGCTCGATCCACGGCGAGGTCACGGTACCGCTCAAGGCGCTCTGAGCCTCCCGCCCGCGCCCGGGAGTTCCCCGGACGCGGGCGGGATCCTGCGAAACGGACTGTCCGCGAGGGCGAACCAGCTCCGCCCGCCAGCGGACCCAGCACGGGAAGCCGAAGCCATGTCCAGCCAGCCCCGCACCGCCCGATCCGTCCTCACCACGCTGCTGCTGTCGCTCGCCCTGCTCGGCGCGCTGAGTCCGGCGGCCGCCACCTCCGCCAGCGAGAGCAGCGCGGCGAGCGGCTCCATCTCCCCCTGGGGGCGGGACTACTTCCCCAACATCGTCCTGATCAACCAGGACGGCCAGAAGGTCCGCTTCTTCGACGACCTGATCAAGGACAAGGTGGTGGCGATCAACTTCATCTTCACCGCCTGCGGCGACTCCTGCCCGCTGGAAACCGCCCGCCTGCGCCAGGTGCAGAACCTGCTTGGCGAGCGGGTCGGCCGCGACGTCTTCCTCTACTCGATCAGCATCGACCCGATCTCCGATACCCCGGAGGTGCTCAAGCGCTACACCGAGAAGTTCAACATCGGCCCGGGCTGGCAGTTCCTCACCGGCGACTACGACGAGATCAACCTGCTGCGCCAGAAGCTCGGCCTGTTCATCGACGGGGTGGACGACCAGCAGGTCGACGCCAGCGGCACCCGCGACCACAACCTGAGCCTGATCATCGGCAACCAGAGCACCGGCCGCTGGATGAAGGCCTCGCCCTTCGAGAACCCGTACATCCTCGCCGACCGTCTCGGCAGCGTCCTGCACAACTGGAAGCAGGCCAGCGTCGTGCACAACGACTATGCCGAGGCCCCCGACGTACGCACGCCCTCGGCCGGCGAGCAGATCTACCGCACGCGCTGCGCCTCCTGCCACACCCTCGGCGACACCCAGCAGGCCGGGCTGCGCAGCCTCGGGCCGGACCTGCTCGGCGTGACCCGCCGCCGCGACCCGGCCTGGCTCAGCCGCTGGATCAGGGAGCCCGACCGCATGCTGGCCGAGAAGGATCCGCTGGCCATGGCGCTGCTTGAGCAATACAACCGCGTGCCCATGCCCAACCTGCGCCTGGGCGAGGTCGAGATCAGCGCCCTGCTGGCCTATCTGGAGGAAGAGAGCAACCGGCAGAACCCGCCGCAACCCCTCGTGCAGGAAAGCCACGACGCGCAGCGCCAGCACCCGCGCTAGCGACGGCCGGCTGCCGACAAGCCGGCCGCGTTGCGCCTATCCTCAGAAGGGAACCGACAGGGCGTGAGCGGCGCGATGGAGCGATGCGGGATGGTCACGAGACAGCCGACCGGCAGGCGCGCGCTTGTGGGCTTCTGCCTGCTCGCCAGCCTGCTGCCCGGTCTCGCCGTGCAGGCCAACTGGGACTTCGCACGGATCATCCGACTCGCCGAGCAGCGCTACGGCGGCCTGGGCATCGGACGCGAGCGCCTCGAGCAGTGGTCGCAGCTGATCGAGCACGGTGGCGGGTTCGACGAAGCCGAGCAGCTGCGTGCGGTCAACGGCTTCTTCAACCAGGCCCTGCGCTTCACCGACGACGCCAGCACCTGGCAGCAGCTCGACTACTGGGCCACCCCCCTGGAAGCCCTGGTGAAGGGGGCCGGCGACTGCGAGGACTACGCCATCGCCAAGTACCTGACCCTGCGCCAGCTCGGCGTCCCCGGCGAGAAGCTGCGCATCACCTACGTCAAGGCGCTGGAACTCGACCAGGCGCACATGGTGCTGGCCTGGTACGCCACCCCGACCAGCGAACCGCTGGTGCTGGACAACCTGATCCCCGATATCCGCCCTGCCTCGCAACGCCCCGACCTGCTGCCGGTGTATGCCTTCAATGCCGAAGGCGTCTGGCTGCCGGGTGCCGGCGGCAACCAGCGCAGCGGCGACAGCAAGACCCTGTCGCGCTGGCAGGACCTGCTGAACAAGATGCGCCACGAAGGATTTGCCCGGACCACGGGCAAGGAGGCCCCATGACCCTGCTGCAGCAACGCTTCCTCTCCATCTGCCTGTTCCTGCTGCTGGCCTTCACCGTCAGCTTCGTCGCCAGCCTGGAAAGCTCCCGCGAGCAGACCGTCGCGCAGCTGCGCTCGCACGCCCAGGACGCCGCCACCGCCCTCGGCGTGGCGCTGACGCCGCACATCGATGACCCGGCCACGGTCGAGCTGATGGTCTCCTCGATCTTCGACAGCGGCTACTTCGCCAGCATCCGCGTACGCCGCGCGGACGACGGCGCCATGCTGGCCGAGCGGCAGATGAACCCGCGCAGCGACGAGGTGCCGGGCTGGTTCGCCCGCCTGGTGGACCTCCATGCCGAAGGCGGCGAGGCGCTGATCCAGCGCGGATGGCAGCAGGCCGCGCGGGTCGAGGTGGTCAGCCACCCGCAGTTCGCCCTCGCCCGCCTGTGGCACGCCGCCCTGGGCAGCCTCTCCTGGCTGGCGCTGTGCGGGCTGCTCAGCGCCGCCCTCGGCGGCTGGCTGCTGCAGCGCCAGCTGCGACCCCTGGAGCGCATGGTGGAGCAGGCCGAGGCCATCGGCCGCCGCGAGTTCATCAGCCAGCCGCTGCCGCATACGCCCGAGCTGCGCCGGGTGGTGCTGGCGATGAACCAGATGGCCGACAAGCTGCGCAGCCTGTTCGCCGAGGAGGCGGCGCGCAGCGAGCGGCTGCGCAACGAGGCCTACCAGGACAGCCTCACCGGCCTGGCCAACCGCCGCCTGCTCAACATGCGCCTCGACGCCCAGCTGCTGGCCAGCGAGCAGAACGCCGCCGGCTACCTGCTGCTGCTGCGCCTCAACGACCTCAGCGGCCTCAACCAGCGCCAGGGCGCCGGGCGCACCGATGCCCTGATCCGCGAGATCGGCGAGCGCCTGCAGCAGATTGGCGCCCGCTTCGGACACCCCGACTGGCTGGCCGCCCGCTGCCGCGGCGGCGAGTTCGCCCTGCTCGCCCCCGGCGCCACCACCGCCGAGATCGAGCAGCTGGCGGCCGAGCTCGGCGAGACGCTCGCCGGCCTGCAGGACACCGGCGCCAGCGACTGCGAGCCGGCGGCGCACATCGGCCTGACCGCCTACCAGCCGGGGGAAAGCCGCCAGGGCGTGCTGAGTCGCGCCGACCAGGCGCTGAGCCAGGCCCAGCAGCGCTACGACCAGCCGTGGGAGCGCGTGGACGAGAGCACCCCGGTCTGCCGCCTCGACCAGCACGACTGGCGCCACTGGCTGGACGAGGCGCTCGGCGAGGGCAAGCTGCAGCTGTACTTCCAGCCGGTGGTGCGCAGCGACGACCGCACGCTGCTCCACCACAAGGTGCTGGCGCGCCTGCTCGATCCGCAGGGCAAGGCCATACCGGCCGGCCTGTTCCTGCCCTGGGTCGCCCGTCTGGGCTGGGGGCCGCGCCTCGACCGGCTGATGCTCGAGCACGTCCTCGAACACCTGCGCCAGCATCCGCAGCCGCTGGCCATGAGCCTGTCCGGAGCCACCCTGCACGACCAGGTCAGCCTCGCCCTGATCCTTCACAGCCTGCGCAGGCATCCCCAGCAGGCGGGCCTGCTGACCCTGGAGCTGGACGAGCGCACGCTGCCCGGCGCCGAGCAGTTGCCGGCCCTGTGCGAGCCCCTGCGCGAAACCGGCTACGGCCTCGCGGTACAGCATTTCGGCGGACGCTTCAGCCTGATCGGCAACCTCACCCACCTCGGCCTGGCCTGGCTGAAGATCGACGGCAGCCACATCCACGGCCTCGACCGGGAAGCCGACCGGCGCGTGTTCATCGAGGCCATCCGCCGCACCACCCACAACATCGACCTGCCGCTGATCGCCGAGATGGTGGAAAGCGAAGGCGAGGCACAGGCCCTGTGCGAGCTGGGAGTGCACGGGATGATGGGGCGCCTGATCGGAGTGCCGGCGCCCTGGCCGAAGAGCGAACAGCCCGCCACGGGAAGCGGCGTGCGCCCGGGAGCGAAGCTCGAATAGGGGAGCGGGGGAAAGGCCCGCGCCGGCGGTGAACCGACCGGCGCGGGCGGGATGGCTCAGACGACCTTGAGCGAGCCGTCGTCGAGCATGGCGTGGATGATGCTGGCCTGGTCGGCGGAGCCGTAGGCCGTCGACAGGTTCACGCCGTCGAGCACGATGGTCTGGCTCGCCGGCAGCGGCCCGGCGCCGTCGGGGTTCACCGTGAGGGTGGTGCTGCTGCCGGTGGTGAGGGTCAGGTAACTGCCCAGCACGCTGGCCAGATCCGACATGCCCAGCGACGGATCCAGGCCGGCGAGCAGATCGCTCAGGTCGAGGCTGTCCTGCCCCGGATCGAAGTCGGTGACATGGTCGACGCCGCTGTCCCCGGCGAGCCAGACGAAGGTATCGCTGCCCGCCCCGCCGCTCAGGACGTCGTCGCCGGAACCGCCGATGAGCGTGTCGTCGCCGGCCATGCCGGCGAGGCGGTCGCTGCCGCCCAGCCCGATCAGCACGTTGTCGCCGGCGCTGCCGGTCAGCTCGTCGTCGTGCTGGGAACCGATCAGGTTCTCCAGCCCGGTCAGGCGGTCCGTGCCGGCGCCGCCGGTATTCTGCGACTGACCGATCAGATTTTCGCTCAGGCTGACCCGCACCCCGCTCGTGGCGCTGATGTAGCTGGCCGTATCGTTGCCGGCGCCGCCGATCAGCGTGTCGTTGCCGGCGCCGCCGGCCAGGATGTCGTCGCCCGAGCCGCCGTCGAGCACGTCGTTGCCGGAGCCGCCGACGAGGATGTCGTCGCCGCTGTCGCCCTTGAGGGTGCTGCCGCCCTCGCGCCCGAGCAGGATCTCGTCGAGGTAGCTGCCGACCAGCACGCTGCCGGGATCGCGCTCCAGATGCACGTCGGCAGAACCCACCACGCTGCCGCCCAGACTCACCTCGTAGCTGAAGCTGCCCCCGTCGCGCTCGGTCTGCCCCCCCTCGATGAAGGTGATGGTGGAGCCGGCATCCAGCACCTGGCCGCCGCTGGCCGATGCGGCGATGGCCGCCAGGGCCAGCAGGTGGCTGTTGGGGCCGGTGTCGTTGGCCAGCAGCGCCCACTTGGGAATCGTCAGGCTGTCCGGCCCGGACTGGATCGGCACGTTGCTGAGCACCCGGTCGTCGCGCACCACCAGCGGCCCCGAGGCGGCATCGACGATCAGCGACAGGTTCGCGCCCGCCGTATCGCCATCGTTGTCGATCAGCACATAGCCGATGTGCTCCCTGGCCGACTGGCCGACTCCGGACGGCGGGGTGTAGACGAAGGCGCCATCGTCCATGTCGACCGCGAAGCGGCCGCCGGCGACGGTGGTGATCGTCAGGATGTGGCTGGCCGCATCGAAACTGCCGGCACCGGTCCCGCCGCTCACGCCTATGCTGCCTCCCCCGGCAGGCTGGTAGGTGTAGGTGACGCCGTCCACGGTCACCGACTGCACATGACCGCCATCGGCGCCGAAGCCGCCACCGCTGGTCAGGTTGCCGGCCAGCGACGCGGCCCGCACGCTATCCACCAGGGTATCGCTGAGCTGGGCGAAGTCGGTGATGGTCTGGGCGTCGCTGCCCGCCCCGGCGGCGCCGTCGTAGGCGATCGGATCGAGCGCCGCCTCGGTTACCCCCGAGCCCATGCCCAGGGCATGCATGGTGATGCCGTTGGCCTCGAGGAAGTCGATCCAGGCGGCCTCCTCGGCGGCGGAGATGCCGACGCTGCCGGCCGGCAGCTTGGGAATGCCGTCGGACAGGAAGTAGCCGACGTTCTGCCCGTCGGGCAGCTTGCCGGCTTGCCCCCAGGCGCTGTTCATCACCGCCTGCAGGGCGGCGTCGTAGTTGGTCAGGTCGGAGTCCGACGGGTCGTCGATGGCCAGCACGGCGTCGATCGCCTCGTTGACGGATTGCCACTCGCTGCCCAGCACCTGCGCCGAGGAGCCGAAGATGACCACCTTGACCGCCACCTCACCCCGCGCCTCGTACTGCTCGAGCAGCTCGCAGATCGCCTGGCGGGCGGCCTCCAGACGGTTGTAGCCGCCGAACTGGGCCGACTCGTTCATGCTGTCGGAAACGTCGAGGACGATCAGCAGGTTGGTCTTGTTGCTCAGGGTGTTCTGCTCGTGGGCCGCCTGGTCGACGGCGCTGGGACGGTCGTCGACGATCTCGATGGCGATCTGCGCGGGTGCGGATGCGGCCGTGCCGTCGGATACCTGCAGCTCGAACAGTTCGCGCTCGACACCGGGGCCGTCCGTGGTCGGCCCGCTCAGCTGGTAGAGATAGCTGCCGGTACCGGTCGCCGCATCGTAGCCGGTGATGGTCAGGGTTCCGTAGCTGCCGGTGAACACATGGCCGGCCAACTGGTCGATGGCGACGGTCTGGCCGTTGATGGTGACGCTGGCCAGATCGTCCAGGCCGTCCGCATCGCCCAGGCGGAAGGTGCCGCTGGCGAACTCGCCGTCGCCGGCAGCCGCCGAGCCGCCGGGCAGTCCGGCCTCGTACACGCAGTCGGCGATACCGCCGGGATTGCCCGGATCGACATCCACGGTCGGTCCGTCGTTGCTGCCGCGCAGGGTGATGGTCAGGGTGGCGCTGGCCGGGTCGCCATCGCCGTCCTGGATGCGGTAGGTGAAGCTCTCGCTGCGCACATCGCCTTCACGCAGCGCCTGGGTCGCCGCCCGCGCATTGTCGAGGAGGAAGCTGTAGCTGCCGTCGGCGTTCAGCTGCAGCGTACCGTACTGCGACAGGACCGTCGACAGCGGGTTGTCCCAGGCGACGAAGCTGTGCCCGTCCGCCCCCGGCTGGCCATTGGCATGCAGGTCGTTGTCGAGCACGCTGCCGGCCAGCGCATCCGTCGCGTTCTCGCGGATCTCGGGGGTATCGTCCACCGCGCGCGGAGCATCGTCGGCGATCGTCACATCCAGCTGACGCTCCGCCGACATGTCGCCGGTGCGGTCGATGACCCGCACGACGAAGCTCTCGCCGACCACGTCCAGGCCGCCGCTCAGGCCGGCGCCGCCGAGGTGGGGAGCGGGACCGTCGAGGGTGTAGGTCCAGCGACCGTCGGCGGCGACCACCAGGGTGCCGTAGAGCCCCTGCACACTGCCCCCCGCCGCCACGTTGACCCAGTTGCCACCGGCGTCGCGCACCTGCAGCGCCAGCACGCCATCCGGGGCATCCACCACGAAGCGCCCGTAGGCCGAGGTTTCCGCACTGCCCGCCTGGCTGCCCGCGGGCAGGCCGGACTCGTCAACCGCGGCCCGATCGATCAGTACCTGGGCGCTGGGATCGTCGAAATATTCGATCTCGAGCGTGGGGATGGACGGCTCCGCCTGCGGGTCCTCCGCGGGAACCAGCTCCTCGGCCTGCAGCGGGACGAAGCTCAGCGGTCCGGTCGGGAAGCCGATTTCCGGGTCGACCCGGCCGGCGGTCTCGCCCAGCAGGACGAAGGAGATGCCGCCGCCTCCGGCACCGCCAGCGTCGCCGCCGGGACCTGCCGCCGGCGGCTCGGCGCTCAGCGTCGGGTCCGCGCCCGCCCTGATCGCCTGCTGCAGCTGCTCGACGCCGCTCGCCTCCTGCCCTGCCGCGTCCTCGGCGCCCCGCTCGCCCAGCAGCCGCGTGCTCAGCACCTGGCCGCTGTCACGTCCGAGAGTCAGTTCCCCGCCATTGGCCAGCCGCACGACCACCGCCCCCTCCGCGCCGGTCTGCAGCTGCTCGCCGGCGAACAGCCGGTCCCCCTCGACCAGCACCCGCTTGCCGCCCGTCGTTACCGCGAACGCCTCGCCGACCACCTGCCTGACGACCCCGATCAACCGTGCCATGAGTCCATCCTCCTGCAGCCGCCGCCCAGCGGGGCCTGCCTGTAGCGCTGACAGTACGGGGAGGATGTCGCGAGCGAAGTCAGTCGAAACGGGGCAAAGCGGGGCGACACAGCAGCCGGTGAACGACGAAAAGCCGTCGCCCTCCTGGTTTCATCCGGATAGACCGGTCCCCCGCAATGGCAAGCTTCCCCCGGCTGGCGTCCTCGTGTTCCGCCCGTGCTTTCCGATCTGCATGGAACGGCGAATAGCTGCTTCCTGCAGATTGCCTTCTCCTAACAACCTTTGCCGGTTTCTCAGAAGACATCAGACCTTTTTTTCATATTTCTTATGAAAAACGCTTCTGAGCAGATAGTCCCGGATGTTCTTTCATTCTTGAGTAGAACGACAAAGCGCCAGGCAGCAACGGAAGTCATAAATCTGGCGCACGACCATCAAGAGTGGACAGACACCAGCGGAAGGAGACACCCATGCGCCTCTCACCTAAGTGGGTCGGACTGCTGTTGGCAGCAGGGTTCAATCAGGTCTCGGCCATGACGCTCTCGGAAGCCATCCAGAGCACCATCGACAACCACCCGGAAATCCACGCCGCCAGCAACAGCCGCCTGGCTGCCGACGAGCAGCTCAAGGTCGCCAAGGGTGGCTACCTGCCGACCGTCGACATGCTGGCCAGCTACGGCCGCGAGCACACCGACAACCCGAGCACCCGCGCCTTCGGCGACCACAACACGGAAACCCTCAATGCACGCACCGCCGAGCTGCGCCTGCGGCAGATGCTGTTCGACGGCTTCAACACCCCCAACGAGGTCGCCCGCAGCGCGGCGGTAGTCGATTCGCGCGCCTACCGCCTGCTGGGTACCAGCGAGAGCCTGGCGCTGCGCACCGCGGAGGTGTACCTGGAGGTGCTCAAGCGCCGCGAGATGGTCGCCCTGGCCGAGAACAACCTGCAGGCGCACCGCCGCGTGCACGACCAGATCAGCATGCGCAGCCGCAGCGGCGTCGGCAGCAGCGCCGACCGCGACCAGTCGCAGGCGCGTCTGGCCCTGGCCGAGAACAACCTGTACACCGAGCAGGTCAACCTGGCCGATGCCGAAGCCAACTTCTTCAGCGTCGTCGGCCGCATGCCCGACGAGCTGAGCGCTCCGACCTCGATCCGCGGCCAGCTGCCGGACAGCGTGGCCAGCGCCCGCGACCGCGTGATGAGCAACAACCCGCTGCTCAAGTCGGCCCAGGCCGACGTGCAGGCCGCCGAGAAGCAGTACGAGGCCGCCAAGTCGCGCTTCTACCCGCGCTTCGACGTGGAGCTCGCCGGCAATGCCGACGACAATCGCCAGGGCGAGGAAGGCCACTACAACCGCTGGTATGCCGGCGTGACCATGAACTACAACCTGTTCAACGGCATGCGCGACAAGGCCCAGCTGCAATCCAGCGCGCACCAGATCAACGAGTCGATGGACATCCGCAACAACGCGTTGCGCCTGCTCAACGAGAACCTGATGCTGGCCTGGAACGCCATGGAGAACGCCCGCCTGCAAACGCCGCAGGCACGCGAGTACGCCGAGTCCAGCGCACGGGTGCGCGAGGCCTACCAGCAGCAGTTCTCCCTCGGCCAGCGCACCCTGCTCGACCTGCTCGACAGCGAAAACGAGCTGTTCACCGCCAACCGCCGCTATACCGAAGTCCGCTACACCGAGGAATTCTCGATGTACCGCGTGATCGCCTCCATGGGCGAGCTGCTGCGCCAGCAGAACGTAGTCCCGCCGAGCGAGGCCGTGGCCATCAACGAGGTGCAGAGCCAGGCGCGCCTCCCCACCCTGAAATAAGCCGGTGCCGGCGACCGGCAGCTGGCTGTCGGTCGCCCGTCTCGACAATCACTGGAAGTCGCCCGGGGGGCCACCACCATGACCATCATGGAACGGGTCGGCAATGCCGAAGGTCCGCAGCACGATCACGACGACCCGCTGCTGGACGGACTGGCGATCCTCTGCAGGCTGCACGACCGACCGCTCAACCGCGCCAGCCTGCGCGCCGGCCTGCCGCTGCCCGGGCAGCGCCTGAACGCCGAACTGCTGCCCCGCGCCGCGGCCCGCGCCGGCCTGCAGGCCCGCCTGCTGCGCCGGCCGCTGGACGGCATCGCCGCCCTCAACCTGCCGGTACTGCTGCTGCTGCGCGACGGCCGCAGCGCCGTGCTGCGCCAGTGGGGCGCGGACGGCCGGGCGCTGATCCTGCCCAGCGAAGCGGACGGCGGCGAGCAGTGGCTGGAGCGCGAGCAACTGGCCGCCGACTACGCCGGCCTGGCGCTGTTCGCTCGCCCCCGCCACGAACTCGAGGAACTGCGCGAGCCGCTGGTTCCGCGGGTGCAGTCGTGGTTCCGCGATACCCTCAGGCTGTCGCGCTGGCTGTACACCGACGCCATGTTCGCCAGCCTGCTGATCAACCTGCTCGGCCTGGCCGTGCCGCTGTTCGTCATGCAGACCTACGACCGGGTGGTGCCGAACCAGGCGCTGTCGACCCTGTGGGTGCTGACCGCCGGCCTGCTGCTCGCCACCCTGTTCGAGCTGCTGCTGCGCGTGCTGCGCTTCCGTCTGCTCGACATCGCCGGCAAGAAGACCGACGTGGTGCTCTCCGCCACCCTGTTCGAACGCATCGCCGGCATGGCCATGAAGGCCCGCCCGGCCAGCATCGGCGGCTTCGCGCAGAGCATCCACGACTTCCAGGGCCTGCGCGAATTCCTCACCGCGGTGACCCTGACCAGCCTGATCGACCTGCCCTTCGCCCTGCTGATGCTGCTGGTGATCGGCCTGCTCGGCGGCCCTCTGGTGATCGTCCCGCTGCTCGCCTTCCCGCTCACCGCACTGTTCGCCTTCATCGTCCAGCGCCGTCTGCGCGATACCGTGCAGCGCAGCCTGACGCTGGGCGCCGAACGCCAGGCACTGCTGATCGAGACCCTCGGCGGTCTGGAAACCCTGAAGAGCTGCGGCGCCGAGGGCGAGCGCCAGCACCAGTGGGAGCACACCCACGGCGCCCTCACCCGCCTCGACGGCCACGCCCGCCTGCTCTCCGCGGTGGCGCTCAACGGCACCCTGTTCCTCCAGCAGCTCGCCGGACTGGCGCTGATCGTCGCCGGGGTGTACGCCATAGTCGCCGGCCAGCTCAGCGTCGGCGCGCTGGTCGCCTGCTACATGCTCAACGGCCGGATCATGGCGCCGCTCGGGCAGATCGCCAGCCTGATCACCCGCTACCAGCAGGCCCAGCTGACCATGAAGAGCACCGACGCGCTGATGGCCCTGCCGCAGGAGCGCGCCAGCCGCCAGCGGCCGCTGGAGCACACCCGCCTGCACGGTGCGCTGGAGCTGCGCCAGGTGAACTTCGCCTACCCGGAGCAGGGCCAGCCGGCCCTGCATGGCCTGTCGCTGCGCATCGCCGCCGGCGAGAAGGTCGGCATCATCGGCCGCAGCGGCTCGGGCAAGAGCACCCTGGCGCGCCTGCTGATGGGGTTCTACGCACCGGACGAGGGGAAGATCCTGTTCGACGGCCTCGACCAGCGCCAGATCGACGTGGCCGACCTGCGCCAGCAGATCGGCTACGTCGCCCACGATCTGCCGCTGCTCGCCGGCACCCTGCGCAGCAACCTGACCCTGGGCGCCCGCCACGTCAGCGACGAGCGCCTGCTCGAGGTCGCCGAGCTGACCGGCGCCGCCGACCTGGCCCGCCAGCATCCGCAGGGCTTCGAGCGTCCGGTGGGCGAGCGCGGCCAACTGCTCTCGGCCGGCCAGCGCCAGGCGGTGCTGCTGGCCCGTGCCCTGCTGCTCGATCCGCCGATCCTGCTGCTCGACGAACCCACCAGCTCGATGGACAACGCCAGCGAGGAAGCGCTGCGCGCCCGCCTGCGCGACTGCTGTCGCGACAAGACCCTGCTGCTGGTCACCCACCGGCCGGCCATGCTCGGCCTGGTCGACCGCCTGATCGTGCTCGACGGCGGCCGGCTGGTCGCCGACGGCCCGCGCGATGCGGTCATCGAAGCCTTGCGCAAGGGCCGCGTCGGCCCGCTGACGGTTTGAGGAGGCGCCCATGCACCTGTCGCGGATGGCCGAACCGGCCTTCATGCCCGAAGTCCAGGGCGCCCTGAGCGAAGACGCCAGCGCCCTGACCCGCCTGACCGTGTGGCTGATCGGCGGCCTGCTGCTGGCGGCCCTGGTCTGGGCGCACTTCGCCGTGCTCGACGAGGTCACCACCGGCGAGGGCAAGGCGATCCCCTCCAGCAAGGTGCAGACCATCCAGAACCTGGAGGGCGGCATAGTCGCCGAGATCTTCGTGCGCGAAGGTCAGGTGGTGGACAAGGGCGATCGCCTGCTGCGCCTGGACGACACCCGCTTCGTCTCCAACATGGGCGAGACCGAGGCCGACCGTCTGGCCCTGCTCGCCCGCGTCGAACGCCTCGGCGCCGAGGCCGAGGGCCGCGAGCTGCAACTGCCGGCGGAAATCGCCGAGGGCGCCCCCGGTCTGGCCGCCGACGAGCTGGCGCTGTTCCGCTCGCGTCAGCAGGGGCTGGCCAGCGAGGTGACCATCCTCAACGAGCAGTTGCGGCAGAAGACCCAGGAGCTGGCCGAGTTCCGCGCCAAGGCGCAGCAGTACCGCGCCAGCCTGGGGCTGATCCAGAGCGAGCTGCAGATGTCCGAGCCGCTGGTCAAGAGCGGCGCAATCTCCCAGGTCGAGATCCTGCGCCTGCGCCGCAGTGCGGTGGAGATCCGCGGCGCACTGGAGGCCACCAACCTGGCCATCCCGCGCGCCGAGGCCGCGGCCAAGGAGGTCGAGGGCAAGATCGCCGACGCGCAGCTGAAATTCCGCACCGCGGCGCTCAAGGAACTCAACGAGGCGCGTACCGAGCTGAGCAAGATCACCGCCAGCAGCGCCGCCATCGAGGACCGGGTCAACCGCACCGGGGTGGTGTCGCCGGTGCACGGCATCGTCAAGCAGCTCAAGGTCAACACCATCGGCGGCGTGGTGCAGCCGGGCAGCGACCTGCTGGAAATCGTGCCGCTGGAGGACAGTCTGCTGATCGAGGCGCGCATCCGCCCGCAGGACGTGGCCTTCCTTCATCCGGGGCAGGAGGCGATGGTCAAGTTCACCGCCTATGACTACACCATCTACGGCGGCCTCAAGGCCCGCCTGGAGATGATCGGCGCCGACACCATCGCCGACGAGGACGGCAACAGCTTCTACCCCATCCAGTTGCGCACCGAGAGAAGCCACCTGGGCAGCGCCGAAAAACCGTTGCTGATCATCCCCGGCATGGTCGCCAACGTCGACATCATCACCGGGCAGAAGAGCGTGCTCGACTACCTGCTCAAGCCGGTGCTCAAGGCGCGCGCCGAGGCGCTGCGCGAACGCTGACGCCCGTCACTCGCGCAGGTGGTTGCGCCGGTAGGTGTCCTCGCCCATGGCGGCGATCTGCGCATCGATCAGCGCCTCGAACGGGCGCAGCAGGGCGTCGAAGCGCCCCGCCCCTTCCAGCGCGTTCAGGCAGTGCACGATGGCCTCGACGGTGGACAGCGCGCCCGGCCCCGGCGCCTTGCGCAACCGGTAGCGGCTGACCAGGCCGTCCGGCAGGCTCAACCGCGGCAGCGCCGCCAGCCAGGGATTGCAGTGCAGGATGCGCCGCGCCTTGCGCCAGGTGCCGTCCGGCACGATCAGCAGCCGCTCGCCGGCACCCGCCGCCGTATCCAGCCCGTCGACGCAGCGCGCGCCCTCGCCGGGAAACAGCAGCCAGGCCTCGGCGCCGGCCAGTTCGCTCTCCAGTTCGGCAAAGCGCTCGCCGACGCGCAGCTCGGCATTGCTCAGGCCGAGGGCGACCAGCCGCGCGGTGTTCAGCGCGTGGCGCACCTCGTCCGGGTGCTGCAGGATCAGCACCCGGGTACGGTTGTCGAGATGGGGGATCAGCGGGCACAGGCAATGGCTCTGCGGCCGCAGGCAGCGGGGGCATCGGTCTCGGGACATGCGCGCATTGTCGCACGCCCCGCCGCGCTCAGCCCAGCGGCTGGCGCGCCGGCTCGCGGCCCAGCACGCGGCGCCACCAGCCGTCGGCGCTGACCATGCTGATCCCCAGCAGCACCAGCACTCCGCCGCCGACGAAGAACGCGTCGATACCCTCGTCGAGCAGCCAGACACCGAACAGCACGCCGAACAGCGGGGTCATGAAGGAGAACACCCCCAGGCGCGAGGCCAGGTAGCGGCGCAGCAGCCAGAACCAGGTGAGGAAGGCGACGAAGGACACCAGCACGCTCTGGTACAGCAGGCTGCCCCACACCACCGGGGTGAAACGCGCGCCGTCCACATGGCCACCGAGCCAGGCCAGCGGGATCAGCAGCAGGGCCGCGCAGAGCAGTTGGTAGAGCAGGGTCTTGGCCGGCGCTGCCCGCGCCAGGCTGGTGCAGCGCACCACCACCGTGGTCAGCCCCCAGAACAGTCCGGCCAGCAGCCCCAGGGCGTCGCCCAGCAGCATCCCGCGGGAGATGCCCTGCTGCAGGGCGCCGGCACCGAAGGCGATCACGATGCCGGCGAAGGCCAGGCCGATGCCCAGCCACTGCAGGCGACGCAGCCGCTCGCTGGGCAGGGTGAGATGCAGGCCGAGAGCGGCGAAGATGGGCGCGGTGTACAGCAGCACCACCATGTGCGAGGCGCTGGTGAAGCGCAGTCCCTCGGCGACGAACAGGAACTCCAGGGCGAACAGCATCCCGGCCAGCAGACCGGGGCCCAGGGTGCCGTCGCCGAGGGCGAGGGGCTGGCGCCTGGCGAGCATGAGCAGGGACACCAGCACCGCGGCCACCAGGGAACGCAGGCCGATCTGCAGCACCGGCGCCATGTCCGGCGCGGCCAGCTTGATCGCCACCTGCTGCAGCCCCCAGATGCAGCACAGCACCACCATCAGCTGGACGGCCAGCCCGTCCAACCCCTGTCGCGTATCCGACATCTCTTCACTCCCGAAAAACGAAACGGCCCGCGTCGACGTGCGCGGGCCCGGTCTGAGCGGAATCCAGGCCATTGCCGGCATTCAGTTGGCGGCCAGGAAGCGCATGCCCTCTTCCAGTCCCGCCGGGGTCAGAGGGTACATGCGCTCCTGCACCAGCTCGCGGACCAGCGCCGTGGAAGTGCTGTACCTCCAGGCGTCCTGCGGGTAGGGATTGATCCAGATGAGCTTCCTGTAGGTGTCCATGAAGCGCTGCATCCACACGAAACCCGGTTCCTCGTTCCAGTGCTCGACGCTGCCGCCGGCATGGGTGATCTCGTAGGGGCCCATGGAAGCGTCGCCGACGAACACCACCTTGTAGTCCGGGCCGTACTTGTGCAGCAGGTCGTGGGTGGCGATGCGCTCGCCGTGGCGGCGCTGGTTGTCCTTCCACACCGACTCGTAGACGAAGTTGTGGAAATAGAAGTGCTCGAGGTGCTTGAACTCGCTGCGGCAGGCGGAGAACAGCTCCTCGCACACCTTGACGTAGGCGTCCATCGAGCCGCCGATGTCGAGCAGCAGCAGGAGCTTCACCGCATTACGCCGCTCGGGGCGCATGCGGATGTTGAGCAGACCGGCATCGCGCGCGGTGTGCTCAATGGTACCGTCGAGATCGAACTCCTCGCCCGCGCCCTCGCGGGCGAACCTGCGCAGGCGGCGCAGGGCCAGCTGGATGTTGCGCGAGCCAAGTTCCATCTGGTCGTCGAGGTTGCGGTACTGGCGCTGCTCCCAGACCTTGGCCGCCCGCCCCTGGCGCTCGCCGGCGTCGCCGACGCGGATGCCCTCGGGATGGTAGCCGCCGGAGCCGAACGGGCTGGTGCCACCGGTGCCGATCCACTTGTTGCCGCCAGCGTGGCGCTCCTTCTGCTCGGCCAGGCGCTGCCTGAACGCTTCGAGCAGCTGGTCCAGGCCGCCGAGACTCTTGAGCTGGGCCTTGTCCTCCGCGCTGAGAAAGCGCTCGAACTCCTTGCGCAGCCAGTCCTCGGGGATCAGCGCCTGCAGCGCCGTGTCGAGGTCGGCGAGGCCCTGGAAGTAGGCGGCGAAGGCGCGGTCGAACTTGTCGAAATGCCGCTCGTCCTTCACCAGGGTGGTACGCGCCAGGAAGTAGAAGGCGTCCAGATCGGCGAACACCACCTGGCGCTGCAGCGCCTCGAGCAGGTCGAGCAGCTCGCGCAGCGACACCGGCACCTTCGCCGCGCGCAGCTCGTTGAACAGGTTGAGCAGCATTGCTATGCCCCCGGAGAAAACCATAGGGTGGGCAGCCGCGCAGCGTTGCCCACCGGTGAAAAACCGCGTTGCGGGCTTTCCACACTACCGCCCGGCACGGCGGCTCATGAACGCCAGGCGCTCGAGCAGCATCACGTCCTGTTCGTTCTTCACCAGCGCACCGGCCAGCGGCGGGATGGCCTTGGTCGGATCGCGCTCGCGCAACACCGCCTCGCCGATCTGGTCGGCCATCAGCAGCTTGAGCCAGTCGACCAGCTCCGAGGTCGACGGCTTCTTCTTCAACCCCGGCACCTTGCGGATGTCGAAGAAGATCTCCAGCGCCTCCTGCACCAGCTCCTGGCGGATGGCGGGGAAGTGCACGTCGACGATCTTCTGCAGGGTGGCGCGGTCGGGGAAGGCGATGTAGTGGAAGAAGCAGCGGCGCAGGAAGGCGTCCGGCAGCTCCTTCTCGTTGTTGGAGGTGATCAGGATGATCGGCCGCTGCGTCGCCCGGATCGTCTCGCCGGTCTCGTAGACGAAGAACTCCATGCGGTCGAGTTCCTGCAGCAGGTCGTTGGGGAACTCGATGTCGGCCTTGTCGATCTCGTCGATCAGCAGCACCACCCGCTCGCCGGCCTCGAAGGCCTCCCACAGCTTGCCCTTCCTGATGTAGTTGCGCACGTCGTGGACCTTGTCCACGCCCAGCTGCGAATCGCGCAGACGGCTCACCGCGTCGTACTCGTAGAGTCCCTGGTGGGCCTTGGTGGTCGACTTGATGTGCCAGGTGATCAGCCGGGTGCCCAGCGCCTCGGCCAGCTGCTCGGCGAGCAGGGTCTTGCCGGTGCCCGGCTCGCCCTTGACCAGCAGCGGGCGCTGCAGGGTGATGGCGGCGTTGACCGCCAGCTTGAGGTCGTCGGTGGCGACGTAGGAAGCGGTGCCTTCGAACTTCATCGGAAATGTCTCTCGTGAGATGCGCGGCCGGCCCTGCGGCGGCCAATTCCCGACTATAGCGCGAGGGAAAGCGGCCTGTGAACGCCGCAGTGCCCAGGACTGGTGCAGGCGTGCGCCTGGCGCCGCTGGACGCCTCCTCGGCGACGGCATAGGCTGTTGCGGTTCAGCTTTCCATCGGAGGAGAAGGCCCGACATGAGCCGCATCTACGCAGACAACGCCCAAGCCATCGGCAATACGCCGCTGATCCGCATCAACCGTCTCGGCCCGCAGGGCGTGACCATCCTGGCCAAGAACGAGGGCCGCAACCCGGCCTACTCGGTGAAGTGCCGGATCGGCGCCAGCATGATCTGGGACGCCGAGCAGAGCGGCCGGCTCAAGCCGGGGATGACCATCGTCGAACCGACTTCCGGCAACACCGGCATCGGCCTGGCCTTCGTCGCCGCCGCCAAGGGCTACCGGCTGATCCTGACCATGCCGGCCTCGATGAGCCTGGAGCGGCGCAAGGTGCTCAAGGGGCTCGGCGCCGAACTGGTACTGACCGAGCCGGCCAAGGGCATGAAGGGCGCCATCGACAAGGCCAGCGAGATCGCCAGCTCCGATCCGGCCCAGTACCTGCTGCTGCAACAGTTCGAGAACCCGGCCAACCCGGCGATCCACGAGCAGACCACCGGCCCGGAAATCTGGAACGACACCGACGGCGCCATCGACGTGCTGGTGGCCGGCGTCGGCACCGGCGGCACCATCACCGGGGTGTCGCGCTACATCAAGAACACCATGGGCAAGTCGATCCTCTCGGTGGCCGTGGAGCCGACCGGCTCGCCGGTGATCAGCCAGACCCTGGCAGGCGCCGAGGTCAAGCCCGCACCGCACAAGATCCAGGGCATCGGCGCCGGCTTCGTGCCGAAGAACCTCGACCTGTCGCTGGTCGACCGCGTCGAGCAGGTCGGCGACGACGAGGCCAAGGCCATGGCCCTGCGCCTGATGCGCGAGGAAGGCATCCTCTGCGGCATCTCCTGCGGCGCGGCCATGGCCGCCGCGGTGCGCATCGCCCAGGAGCCCGCCATGCAGGGCAAGACCATCGTGGTGATTCTCCCCGACTCCGGCGAGCGCTACCTGTCGACCATGCTGTTCGACGGCCTGTTCGGCGAGCAGGAGCTGCAGCAGTAAGGCGTCACGAGCAGCCGGCCGCGATTTGTCGCGGCCGGACAAAAAAGTGTTTGCCATGCCGGACGGGAACGGGCAAAGTGAAGTCGTTGGTCAAGGCGGAATACGTCAGCTGTAAACGCACTGAATCAGTACGTCAGTCCGTCATTCTCGACATCTTGATTCCACACCCAGGGACTCCGGTCCAGCAACAAATCAACACCTAGGAATTGCACGAAATGGCAACTGGCACTGTTAAGTGGTTCAACGACACCAAAGGTTTCGGTTTCATCAAGCCGGACGACGGTGGTGACGATCTGTTCGCCCACTTCTCCGAAATCCGCGCTCAGGGCTTCAAGACCCTGGCCGAGAACCAGAAAGTGTCCTTCGACGTGACCACCGGTCCGAAGGGCAAGCAAGCTTCCAACATCCAGGTCATCGGCTGATCCGCTGATCCAGATGTGAAAAACCCGGCTCTCGAGCCGGGTTTTTTTGTGCCTGCGATTCGCTCAGCTTTCGACCTGGCCGCTCGCCAGCAGTTCGCCACGGCGCCACAGCTTCCACTGCCCGGACTGGTAGCGTCCCCAGCTCTCGTTGGCCGTCAGCGGCTCGGTGGCGATCACCGTGACCACGTCATCGGGCGAGGTTTCCGCCTGGAAGTCCACCGCCACGTCGGCATCCTTGAGCTGCGCCGGGCCGAAGGGCGCACGGCGGGTGATGTGAGCCAGCTTGGTGGAGCAGAAGCTGAACAGCCAGTCGCCATCGCTGAGCAGGGTGTTGAATACGCCGAGGCGGCGATAGCCGGCACAGGCCTCGACCAGGATCGGCAGCAGCCGCTCCACTTCCACGGGCTCGGGAAAAGCACCACGCACCCGATTGAGCAGATCGCAGAAGGCCGCCTCGCTGTCGGTATCGCCCACCGGCCGGTAGAAGTCGGTCAGTGGCACGAGTCCGGCCAGTTGACCGTTGTGGGCGAAGCACCAGTTGCGCCCCCACAGCTCGCGCACGAACGGATGGGTGTTGGCCAGACTGACCTTGCCGACATTGGCCTGGCGGATGTGGCCTATCACCACTTCGCTCTTGATCGGGTAGCGCTGCACCAGCCGCGCCACCTCCGACTCGCTGCTCGCCTGCGGGTCCTGGAACAGGCGCAGGCCGCGCCCCTCGTAGAAGGCGATGCCCCAGCCGTCGCGGTGCGGCCCGGTGCGCCCGCCGCGCTGCATCAGCCCGGTGAAGCTGAAGACGATGTCGGTCGGCACGTTGGCGCTCATGCCCAGCAGTTCGCACATGATCGACTCTCCCTGGCAATGCGGCCCTTACAACCTGGGTTCGCGACGCTCGCCGCCGCCCTGCTGCGCCAGCACCTCAGCGAGGGTCGGCTCGCGTGCCGCCTCGGCGGCGGCCTGGCGCGCCCGCCGGCGGCGCTGCAGCGGCCAGCGGATGGCGACGAACACGAAGTACAGGACGAAGGCGGCCATGCCGAAGGTGGCCAGGTCGGTGACCGCGCGCCAGACATTGCTGCCGGTATCGAACAGCAGGTCCAGCGCGCTGATGGCGATGGCGGGCGCATACAGGTCGCGCAGCGGGTCGACCAGGGTCGGGGTGAACAGCAGCACCGCCATGATCACCCGCAGCGGCTCGCGCAGGGCGCGCCACATCCAGCCGGTCATGCGGAAGCCAACCGCCAGCGCGGCCAGCGCGGCGACGCCGTACACGGCCCAGGCGAGGAGATAGTCTTGTTCGGTCATCGGTGCATGGCAGCGGCGGAATCAGGGCGCTTATGATAGCGGCTTTTCCCCGGAGCCGCGCGCCAGACGCGGCTGGAGTAGCCGATGTCCACCACCCCGCCCATCGCCCGCCGCCAGGACGGCGCCGATCCCTACGCCTGGCTGGAGCAGCGCGACGACGCCGAAGTGCTCGCCTACCTGCACGCCGAGAACGCCTGGCTGGAGGAGCAACTGGCCGATACCGCCGAGCTGCGCGAACAGCTGTTCGAGGAGATCCGCGCGCGCATCCGCGAAACCGACCTGTCGCTGCCGACGCCCTGGGGGCCCTGGCTGTACTACCAGCGCACCACCGCCGGCGAGGAGTATCCGCGCCACTACCGCTGCCCGCTCCCGGCCGACGGCTCGCTGGTCGTCGACGAAAGCGCCGAGCAGCTGCTGCTCGACCCCAACGCACTGGCCGGCGACGGCTACCTGGCCATCGGCGCCTTCAGCATCAGCCCCGACCACTGCCGCCTGGCCTACAGCCTGGACACCCAGGGCGACGAGGTCTATGAGCTTTTCGTCAAGGAGCTGGCCAGCGGCGACATCACCGCCCTGCCCTTCGACGACTGCGACGGCAGCATGACCTGGGCCAACGACAGCCGCACGCTGTTCTTCGGCGAGCTGGACGACACCCACCGGCCGCACAAGCTGTACCGCCACCGCCTGGGCGAGGACGGCGCCGAACTGGTGTTCGAGGAGCGCGACGGGCGCTTCTTCCTCGGCTGTCACCGTTCCAGCTCCGAGCGCCAGCTGATCCTGCTGCTGGCCAGCAAGACCACCAGCGAGGCCTGGGTGCTGGATGCCGAGCGGCCGGACGGCTCCTTCCAGTGCCTTGCCCCGCGCGAGGAAGGCCACGAGTACTACCCCGACCACGGCCAGGTCGACGGCCAGTGGAGCTGGGTGATCCGCAGCAACCAGGCGGGCATCAACTTCGCCCTGTACCGCGCCGAGGAAGGCGCGCCGACCCGCGAACACTGGCAGGAGCTGGTGGCCCATCGCGAGGCGCTGATGCTCGAGGAGGTCAGCCTGAACGCCGGCGCCCTGACCCTCGGCCTGCGCGACAACGGCCTGCCGGTGATCGAGGTGCTGCCGCGCGGCGGTGCGCCCTACCGGGTGCAGCTGCCGGACGCCGCCTACAGCCTGCACGTCTACGACCACCTGGAGTTCGACAGCCCGGTGATCCGCCTGCGCTACGAGGCGCTCAACCGCCCGGCGCAGATCCGCCAGCTGGAGCTGGCCACCGGCGCGCAGACAGTGCTCAAGCAGACCCCGGTGGAAGGCCCGTTCGACGCCGACGCCTACGAGAGCCGACGCATCTGGGCCACCGCCACCGACGGCACTCGGGTACCGGTCAGCCTGGTCGGTCGCCGCGAGGTGCTCGAAGGCCGGCGCCCGGCGCCGCTGTACCTGTACGGCTACGGCGCCTACGGCGAGAGCCTCGACCCCTGGTTCTCCCACGCGCGGCTGTCCCTGCTGGAGCGCGGCTTCCTGTTCGCCATCGCCCACGTACGCGGCGGCGGCGAGCTGGGCGAGGCCTGGTACCAGGCCGGCAAGCTCGCGCACAAGCAGAACACCTTCGGCGACTTCATCGCCTGCGCCGAGCGACTGATCGCCGACGGCTATACCACGCCGGGACAGCTGGCGATCAGCGGCGGCAGCGCCGGCGGCCTGCTGATCGGTGCGGTGCTCAACCAGCGCCCAGAGCTGTTCGCCGCGGCCATCGCCGAGGTGCCCTTCGTCGACATCCTCAACACCATGCAGAACCCCGAACTGCCGCTGACGGTGACCGAATACGACGAGTGGGGCGACCCGAACGAGCCCGAGGTCTACCAGCGCATCCGGGCCTACGCCCCCTACGAGAACGTCACCGCCCAGGCCTATCCGGCGCTCCTCGCCGTGGCCGGCTACCACGACAGCCGCGTGCAGTACTGGGAGGCGGCCAAGTGGGTGGCCAGGCTGCGGGCGAGCAAGACCGACGACCGCCTGCTGCTGCTCAAGACCGAGTTCGACGCCGGCCACGGCGGCATGAGCGGCCGCTACCAGGCACTCAGGGACGCGGCGCTGGAGTACGCCTTCCTGCTCAAGGTGCTGAAGCTGGGCTGAGCGGACAAATGCAGGAAGGGGCGCCGAGGCGCCCCTTCCTGCCTGCGGCTGTCGATCAGGACAGCTCGCGCGCCATCACCTGCGCGCTGTGGTGCACGCCGTAGCGGCGGCGCGAGTAGACATACAGGACCAGGCCGATGCCCATCCAGGCGACGAACAGCGCCCACTCCACCGGCACCAGCGCCGACGGGCTGAACGGCATGTACATGGCCGCCATGGCCACGCTCAGCAGCACCGCCACCACGCCGACCAGCATGCCGCCACGCACCTTGAACGGGCGCGGCATGTGCGGCTCGCGCACGCGCAGCACCACGAACGACAGGGCGACGAACAGGTAGGCGATGACGATGGCCAGGCTGCCGGCATCGACGAACCACACCAGCGCCTTGCGCCCCAGCAGCGGCGCGGCGGTGCTGAGCATGCCGATCAGCAGGATGGCGTTGGTCGGGGTCTTGTAGCGCGGATGCAGCTTGGCCAGGAAGGCCGGCAGCATGCCGGCATGGGCCAGCGCGTAGATCGCCCGGCTGCCGCCGATGTAGAAGGCGTTCCAGCTGGTGACGATGCCGGCGACACCGGCCAGGATCATCAGCTTGGCGGCCCAGGGCGCACCATAAATGGTCCCCATCGCCTGCGGCACGGTCAGCACGTCGGCGCTGATGGCGCCGGCCGGGATCGCCAGGCTGACGCCAAGGATGATCAGCGCATAGAAGGCCACGGCCATCAGCACCGAGAAGATCAGCATCTTGCCGATCTCGCGCGGCGGCAGGTTGACCTCCTCGGCCGCCTGGGGGATCACGTCGAAGCCGACGAACATGAACGGCACCATCATCAGCACGGTGAGCACCCCGGCGCTGCCACCGACCAGCAGCGGGTCCATGTTGCCGGTTTCACCCTCGAACAGCGCGCCGGTGATGAACATCACACCGACGGCGAGGATCAGCACCGTCACCACCTTCTGGATCAGCGAGGCGGTCTGCACGCCGAAGTAGTTGACCGCGGTCATCATGATCGAGCCGAGCATGCCGACCGCCACCCAGGAGGCCATCACGTCCCAGCCCGCCACCGTCCACAGGTAGCCGACCTGATAGCCGGGAATCAGGTTGTCGAGCACGGTGGGCAGGGCCACCGCCTCGAAGGCCACCACCGAGACGTAGCCCAGCACGATGGCCCAGGTACACACGAAGGAAGCGAAGTGGCCGAGGGCACGGTAGCTGTAGACGTGCTCGCCGCCCGATTGCGGCATGGCTGCGGCGAGTTCGGCGTAGGTCAGGCCGATCAGCACGATGGCCAGACCGCCGAGGAGGAAGGCGAGGATCGAGCCGAGGCTGCCGGCGGACTGGATCCAGCTGCCGGTCAGCACGATCCAGCCCCAGCCGATCATCGCGCCGAACGACAGGGCCAGGACTTCCTTGCGCCCGAGCACGCGGGCAAAGCTGGTGGTGCGGTTATCAACGCTCATCGTATTTCCTACCTCCATAAGCAGGCTCTGTTGTTCTTGAGCGTAAAAATAAATGCACGAAGCATTCCAACTTTTCGAACACGACTGTAAAGAAAACCGCTACACCCAGAAAACCGCGGCGCAGACCCCATCCGCGCCATCGTCCGGGAAATTTTCTTGATGATCAGTGCATTATCGATAGCTACCGAAGCACACACGGCGTTACCAGCGGTGACACGTCGTGCAGCATTTCAGTGCTCCCGATCAGCATTCTGCACAATCGGGAGGCACAACATGCCGCAAGGCGTTCAATGAATCGCACAGGCTTTCCGGCAGCCAAGACAAACAGGCCCCGCGCCTGCGCGCGGAGCCTGTCCTGGAGAAAACAACAAGCGGGGGAAGTGCGCGGTCAGCGCAACAGGCGGGTGTCCAGCACCTTCGACGGGCCGCCCAGCACGCTCTCGCTGATCTGCACGAAGTCCTCGGTGCTGGCCTTGTCCAGGCGCATCAGCCCGCGGGTCACGTCGTCCAGCGAACGCTGGCCGCCGCTGGCCTTGCGAATCTCGGCGTCGAGATCCTGCAGCAGCAGCACCGCCCGCGCCGTCACCGGTCCACTGGCCCGCTCGCCGCGCAGAGAGCTCACCTTGCGGCTCCAGCGGGTCAGCTGCTCGCGGATCTTCTGGTAGCGGTCCTCGCTCAGCCCGCCGGCGCGACGCATCAGCTCGATGGCGTAGTACTCGGCGACGCCCTCGGTGATCCAGTCGCTGCGGTCGGTGTCGCTGATGCGGCTGAACACATGGACCAGCTCGTGCACCAGCGAGCTGGTGCCGTTCTCGCTGACCAGCGGGCGGTCGCGGTGCATGTACAGCGAGTTGGGCGCGGACAGACCGCCGCGCCACATCGGATCGCCGGCGCCGACGATCAGCAGCTTGTCCGGCTCGCGCGGGAAAACCGCCTGGGCATGAGGCCAGACGAAGGTCAGCAGGGTGAGGATGTCCATGCGCCGCACGCCCTCGCCCACCGGTGCCGCCACGGTGACGTCGGTCTTGCCGAGGACGGCGCGGCGGCTGCCGAGCTTGCCGGCGAGAATCCAGCCGGTGGGGCGATCGAACAGGCGCGCCGGGTTGTCGATGCGGAAGCGATGCTTGCCGATGCGCGGCCAGCCGGTCTCGACGCTCCGCCAGCCCTCGGGCAGCTCGAACTGCAGGCGGCTGACCAGCTCGACGCCGGACTCCACGTCGATCTTCGCCGGCGGAACCAGATCGTCGCCGCGCAGCAGCGCCCAGTCCGGGGTCATGCGCGCGTCGAAGCGGCCGTTGTCACGCGGATGGCTGATCTTCACCCGGTAGCTGAGCTGGGCCCTGCCCTCCTGCGGGCGCCAGATGCCACGCTCGGGGCCGGTCTGCTGCCATTCGCCCTGGGCCTGGAAATCGCTGTAGTAGCCCTGATCGCCCAGGCTGAAGTCGAGGTACCTGAGCGCCTCGCCGCGCTCCAGGGTGACGGTGACCTCGGCCTGATCGCTGTCCGGCAGGAAGCGCACCCGGTAATCGACGTCGATGCGCTGCGCCGCCGGCAGCGACGCGGACAATCCCAGCAGCAGTGCAGCCAAGGGCAGCTTGAAGCGTTGAAACATGGCAGGTTCTCCTTTGCTGCGGGATTGGATGCCACCGGCCCCGACAGGTTCAGCCGGCGCGAAAAATCAGGTGCTCCTCCCAGTCGTCCTCGGCGACGCTCGTTTCGCTGAGCATGCGTCCGGCCTGGGAGATGCGCGCGTCGTGCACCGCCTGCGGGTCGCCGCAGACCAGATGATGCCAGGGCAGCAGGTCCTTGCCCTCGGCCACCAGCCGGTAGGCGCAGGTGGGCGGCAGCCAGCGGAACTGGTCGGCCTGCTCGGGAGTGAGCTGGATGCAGTCGGGTACGAAACGCTTGCGCTCGGCATAGTCGCTGCAGCGGCAGGTATCGAGGTCGAGCAGCTTGCAGGCGATGCGGGTGTAGTAGACGCTGCCGTCGTCCTCGTCCTCGAGCTTCTGCAGGCAGCACAGGCCGCAGCCGTCGCACAGCGATTCCCACTCGTCACGGTCGAGCTGGGCGAGGGTCTTGAGTTTCCAGAAGGATTCGGTCTTGGCGGCCATGGCGGGACTCCGTGCGGGGGGCGGCAGTCTAGCCGCACGCCGGTCGCCGGCCAAGCGGCGGCGCGACCGGCGGAAAACCGTGGTTCAGACCGGGTCGTTGCGGCGCAGCAGCTCTTCCGGGAGGTGCTCGATGTACTCCTCCTCCGGCGGCGGCATCTGCAGGTGGTAGCCCTGCCGCTCGATGTTTTCCAGCACCTTGGCCGCATCCTCGCGGGCCAGCTTGCGCTCGGCGGTGAGCAGCATGTCGAACACGTGCTGCGGAGCGCCGAACGCGCTGAGCAGCGCCTCGGGCACCCGGGCCAGCGCCTCGCGCTTGTCGACATACAGGTACATCTCGCGCTTGCGCGGACTCTTGTAGATGGAGCAGATACGTTTCATCGGCGATCTCAGGACAGGGTATCGAGCAGCGCCTGGCCCATCAGGGCACGACGCCAGCCACGCAGGGAATCGGGCAGCGAATAGGGACCGGACGGGTAGCCGGTCTTGAGCAGGGCCTCGAGCACCTTCTTGCGCAGCATCAGTTCGGGGACGATCTGCAGGCGCTCGGCCTCGCGCTGACCGACCGCGCGCAGCTTCTTCAGCAGCGGCGATACCTCCAGCGGCAGCGGCTCGGGCAACTGCGCCGGCCACTGCTCGGCCGGCTGCGCGGCCGCCTCGGCGATCAGGCGCAGGATGGTCTCGCCGTCCTGGCGCACGGTGCGCGGATGCATGTCCTCGATGCGCGCCAGGGTCACCAGGTCGCGCGGCTGGGTGCGCGCCAGCGGCCACAGCGAACGCTCGCGCAGGATGCGGTTGCGCGGCTGGTCGCGCTGGCGCGCCTGCTCCTCGCGCCAGGCGCAGAGGGCACGCAGCACGGCCAGCTGCTGGCCGTTCAGGCGCCAGGCCAGCTTGACCTCGCGCCAGGCCTCCTGCGGATCGTGCACCTCGCGCTGGCCGGCGATCAGTTCGGCGCCGTCCTCGAGCAGCCAGGCACGCTTGTCAGCGGGCAGTCGGCGCTCCAGCTCGCGATAGACCTCGCACAGATGCTGCACGTCCTCGGCGGCGTAGCGCACCTGCATCTCGCTGAGCGGTCGCTGCAGCCAGTCGGAGCGGGTTTCGTCCTTGGGCAGCTCGAGGCCGAGCAGCTCCTTGACCAGCCGCGAGTAGCCCATCGAGAAGCCGATGTTCAGGTAGCCGGCGGCGATCTGGGTGTCGAACAGCGGCTGCGGCTGGCTGCCGGTCAGGCGCTGGAACACCTCGAGGTCCTCGCTGCACGAATGCAGCACCTTGACCACCGCGGGATCCTCGAGCAGCGCGGCGAAGGACGTCCAGTCGGTGATGCGCAGCGGGTCGATCAGCCAGGCGGCCTCGCCATCGCCCACCTGCACGAGCGCGGCGATCGGGTAGAAGGTGTCCACCCGCATGAACTCGGTATCCAGCGTCACGAAGGGCCGCGTGCGCCACTCCCGGCAACGGTCGGCGAGGGTCGCATCATCCAGGATCCAGCGGATATCGATAGCGGGCACGGGGCTCTCCTGCAAAAGAGCGCAGTATAACGCGCAGGGCGGCGAATCGCGCGGGAATCCCCTGCGCAGCGCGTCTGCCGCGGGTTAAGCTGGGCCCGTTCGCGGGCCATGCCCGGCCCGCCCGCACCCCATGAGGAGCCACCGGATGTCGCTCGCCCGCCTGATCACCCCCGAGGCCCTGGCCCAACACCTGGGCCGGTCCAAGCTGAGGATTCTCGACTGCCGCTTCGCCCTGGAAGACCCCGGCTACGGCCGCCGCGCACACGCCGCCGGCCACCTCCCCGGCGCCTGCTTCGCCGACCTCGAGGAGGATCTGTCCGCTCCCGTGGTAGCTGGACGCACCGGCCGCCATCCGCTGCCCGATCCGCAGCGGCTGTGCCGGCGCCTGCGCGACTGGGGCGTCGACGACGACAGCGAGATCGTGTTGTACGACGACGGTCCGGGCGCGTTCGCCGCGCGCGCCTGGTGGCTGCTGCTGTGGCTGGGCAAGCGCGAAGGCGTGTACCTGCTCGACGGCGGCCTGAACGCCTGGCGCGACGCCGGCCTGCCGCTGGAGCACGAACAGCCGCAACCGCCGCTCGGCCATTTCGAAGGGCAAGCGGACAACGACCTGGTGGTGGAGAGTGACGCGCTGCTGAGTCGACTCGCCGATCCGCAGCTGACCCTGCTGGACGCGAGGGGCCTGCCGCGCTTCAGGGGCGAAGTCGAACCCATCGACCCGGTCGCCGGCCACATCCCCGGCGCCCAGTGCGCCCCATTCATCGACAACCTGGACAGCCATGAGCGCTTCCTGCCGGCCGAAGCCCTGCGCCAGCGCTTCGCCGCCCTGCTCGGCAGCCGCCCGCAGGAACGACTGGTGGCCTACTGCGGCTCCGGGGTGACCGCCTGCCACAACCTGTTTGCCCTGTGCCTCGCCGGCTTCCCGCTGGGCAAGCTGTATGCAGGCTCCTGGAGCGAGTGGATCACCGACCCGAGCCGTCCCGTGATCCGCGAGTGCTGATGGCGTCCCGTTCGCCCTGTCCGCACAGGGCGTCGGCAGTGGGCAAAAAACGCAGACAAAAAAAGGGCGGGGTATTACCCCCGCCACTCTTTGTTCCCTATCACCTTCCTGGTGAGCCGCCTCCGGCGGTGTCCTGACCGGCTTCCATGCCGGCTGCGTTCTTCCCTGTCCGCAGTTGTGATATTAGCGGCGCCGATCGCGGCTGCAAGCACCCGGATGCTCGACTCAGAGGCACCGACACGCCTGCCATGGATAAAAATAATCCTTTAAAAACAACAACATAAAAGACAAAACCGAGATAAAGGGTCGTTTTCCACTCCGGCGCGCAGCGACTCTCCTACAGCATGCGTAAGTCTTGGCTTACATGCACTTGCAGCATTCGCCCGGAACTTGTATCCGCAATAAAACACCGCCCCGCAAATACGAAACCCGGCCGGGGCCGGGTTCGCACGCAAGACTGCGCGGGTATTACTCAAGAGGATACCGGTTACTGAAACAACGCCTCGCTGGACAGGCCGTTGCTTTCCAGAATTTCCCGCAGGCGCTTGAGCGCCTCGACCTGGATCTGCCGCACCCGCTCGCGGGTCAGGCCGATCTCCCGCCCGACCTCCTCCAAGGTGCAGCTTTCATGTCCACGCAGGCCAAAACGGCGGATGACCACTTCGCGCTGCTTTTCGGTCAGGTCGGACAACCACTGGTCGATACTCTGACCGAGGTCCTCGTCCTGCAGCAGCTCGCAAGGATCGGTCGGATGGTCGTCGGTCAGGGTGTCCAGCAGGGTCTTGTCGGAGTCCGGGCCGAGAGCCACGTCCACAGAGGTCACCCGTTCGTTGAGGCCGAGCATGCGCTTGACCTCGGCCACCGGCTTCTCCAGCAGTTGGGCGATTTCCTCGGCGGTGGGCTCGTGGTCGAGCTTCTGGGTCAGCTCCCGCGCGGCGCGCAGGTAGACGTTGAGCTCCTTGACCACGTGGATCGGCAGACGGATGGTGCGGGTCTGGTTCATGATCGCCCGCTCGATGGTCTGGCGGATCCACCAGGTTGCATAGGTGGAGAAGCGGAAACCCCGCTCCGGGTCGAACTTCTCCACTGCGCGGATCAGACCGAGGTTACCCTCCTCGATCAGGTCGAGCAGGGTCAGGCCGCGATTGACATAGCGCCGGGCGATCTTCACCACCAGGCGCAGGTTGCTCTCGATCATCCGCTTGCGCCCGGCAACCTCGCCGCGGCGAGCCATGCGGGCGAAATGGACCTCTTCCTCGGGACTGAGCAGGGGCGAGAAACCGATCTCGTTGAGATACAGCTGCGTCGCATCCAGTGCCCGACTGTAGTCGACGAACTTGTGCTGGCGTCCACCCCCAACCGTGGCTGAGCCGGCGAATGCCTCATTGCCGCTGTCGCCTTCGTCCGTATCGGACGAGAGCATATCCGCAGCGACGTTTATCTCCAGAAGGAGAACTTCCTCGTCACTGTCAAACTCCGGCGTTATTTTTGTAATGGCCATCGTTTCTGTCCCTTTGCTGAGTTCGACCACAGGTCCGGTGGCAACTTGCGCTGCCCTGCACGAGAACCCGTCTACTCACGCTATCGGCAAAGGGTGACAGTTCAGCGACGCGGCAGATATTGCAGCGGGTCGACGGGCTTGCCCTGTCGGCGAATCTCGAAATGCAGCTTCACCCGATCAGTCCCCGTGGCACCCATCTCGGCAATCGTCTGGCCGGCCTTGACCTGCTGCCCCTCCCGAACCAGCAATCTACGGTTGTGTCCGTAGGCACTGACGTAAGTGTCGCTATGCTTGATGATAACGAGCTCGCCGTATCCCCTGAGTCCGCTTCCGGCATATACAACATTGCCTGCAGACGCCGCAACTACAGGCTGGCCCATTTCGCCGGCTATATCAATGCCTTTGTTCAAACTGCTGTTTGAGGAGAACAGCGCGATCAACTGGCCATTGGCAGGCCAGGTCCAGCCGGCGGAAGAAACGGTCGCCGCCCCCGAAGGTTGCACCGTCGCCGGGGCGGTCACGGGCGACCGGGTCGCCCTGGTGGCGGTCACCGGAGCAGAGGCGGTGCTACCGCCGACCGCCATGGGCACTACCGGCCCGCTGCCGGAGAAGCGGATCACCTGACCGACGCGGATGGTGTAGGGGGCGGGAATGGCGTTGCGCTCTGCCAGTGCCCGCCAGTCCCAGCCATGGCGGGACGCGATCGAGTAGAGGGTGTCACCGCTGCGCACCCGGTACTGGCCATGGGTAACCGGCTGGCGCGCCGGTGCACTCGCCGGTCGCGCCTCGATACTTTCGCTGGTGCCACCGGAGGTCGCACAGCCAACCAGCTGCGCCAGCAGCAGGCTCATGCCCAACCCCGCACCCAGCCGCAGGGTTCTGAGGCGACCGCAGTCGTTCATGCCGATTGCCATGTTCATCCCTCGCCTCAAGCCTCCTGCCCGGCCTGGCGCAACTGGCGCTTGGCCACCCACTCCAGTCCCAGCACCAGCGCCACGCCCCCCAGGGCCAGCAGCACGGCCAGCAGCACCTGCGGGTCCTGGCCGGTGACCTCGGCATAGCCCGAGGGCAGCAGGTTGCCCTGCAGCACCGGCTGCTGCACACCGTGGCTGTCGGTTCGCCAGGTCAGGGTTTCCTTCCACGGCCAGACCTTGTTCAACGAGCCGAGCATCAGGCCAGTGAGAAAGGTGAGGGTCAGGCAGCGCAGATGGTTGAGCATCCAGCTCAGCAGGCGCGCGAAGCTCAGCAGTCCGCAGGCGCAACCGGCGGCGAACACCAGCAGCACGGCCAGATCGAAGCTTTTCACCGCATCGAGAACGAAGCTGTACAGCCCCATCAGCACCAGCAGGAAGCTGCCGGAAATGCCCGGCAGGATCATCGCGCAGATGGCGATGGCGCCGGCGAAGAACAGGCTCAGCGGATCATGCCCCCACTGCATGGGCGCGGCGACCGTGATCCACCAGGCGAACAGCGCACCGAGAGCGAGGCTCAGCCAGCTCGGCCAGTTCCAGCGGCGGATCTCGCGGCCGACCAGCCAGGTCGACACCACGATCAGGCCGAAGAAGAACGACCAGATCGGGATCGGCTGGTGCTCGAGCAGCCAGGTGATCAGCCGCGCCAGGCTGAACACGCTGAACAGGATGCCCGAGAGCAGGACCAGCAGGAAGTTGGCATTGGCGGTCCGCCAGGCCTGGCGCAGGTTGCCGCGCAGCAGGTCGCGCAGGGCCACCGGCACGGCGGCGATCGAGCGCAGCAGTTCGTCGTAGATGCCACTGACGAAGGCGATGGTGCCGCCGGAGACCCCGGGCACCACGTCGGCTGCCCCCATGGCCACGCCCTTGGCAAACAGCAGGAAGGGATTTTGCATCGGTTTTTTCCGTAAAACAGAAGATGCGACTCAGAACACCGAGCCGGTCAGCAGGGGCACGAAGCGTACCGGATCCAGAACCTGGCGGGTGAAACCACCCCCCTCGCGGACGATCAGCATCAGTTGCTGCTCGTCGCCGCTGCCGACCGGAATCACCAGGCGTCCGCCCGGCGCCAACTGGTCGAGCAGGGCCTGCGGCACCTGCGTTGCGGCGGCGGCGACGAGGATGCCATTGTACGGCGCCAGCGCCGGCCAACCCTCCCAGCCGTCGCCCCAGCGAAAGACCACGTTGCGCAGGTTGAGTTCAAGCAGGCGCTCCTTGGCGCGGTCCTGCAACGACTGGATGCGCTCGACGGAGAACACCCGCTCGACCAGTTGGGCCAGCACCGCGGTCTGGTAGCCGGAGCCGGTACCGATCTCCATCACCTTGTCCAGCGGCCCGCCGGCCAGCAGCAGCTCGGTCATGCGCGCCACCATGAACGGCTGGGAGATGGTCTGGTTGTGACCGATCGGCAGTGCGGTGTCCTCATAGGCGCGATGCGCCAGCGCCTCGTCGACGAACAGGTGACGCGGCGTGCGACGGATCACCTCGAGCACCCGGGGATCGGCGATGCCCTCCTCGCTGAGGCGCTGCACCAGCCGTTCACGGGTGCGCTGGGAGGTCATGCCTATCCCTCGGCGCTGCAGATCGTCCGTAATCAAAACAGGCTCTCCAGGATGCTCAGGCCGCGGAAGGCCTCGTGGAAGGTGCGATCCAGCTGCAATGGGGTGATCGACACGTAGCCCTGCATCACCGCATGGAAGTCGGTCCCCGGCCCGCCGTCTTCGGCGTCGCCGGCCACCGAGATCCAGTAGCCTTCCTTGCCGCGCGGATTGACCACCTTGACCGGCGCCGCCGCGCGGGCACGATGGCCGAGGCGGGTCAGCTGCACCCCGCGGATGCGCTCCAGCGGCAGGTTGGGAATGTTGACGTTGAGCACCGTGCGCGGCGGCAGTTCCAGCTTGTCGTGCGCCTCGACCAGTCGGCGGGCGATGTGCGCGGCAGCCGGCAGGTTGTCGGGCAGACGCGACAGCAGCGAGAAGGCGAATGCCGGCCTGTCGAGGAAACGCCCCTCGAGGGCAGCCGCCACGGTGCCGGAGTAGAGCACGTCGTCACCCAGGTTGGCACCGAGATTGATGCCCGACACCACCATGTCCGGGGTGTGCTCGAGGAGACCGTTGAGGCCCAGGTGCACGCAGTCGGTGGGGGTGCCGTTGACGCTGATGTAGCCATTGCCCAGACGCTGCGGATGCAGCGGGCGGTCGAGGGTCAGCGAGCTGCTGGCGCCGCTGCGGTCGGCATCGGGAGCGATCACCACGCACTCGGCATAGTCCGCCAGCGCCTCGTGCAGGGCGATTATCCCGGGGGCGTACACGCCGTCATCGTTGGCGATCAGTAAGCGCATGGCGTTTCCGTAGTTCCGCTCGGCATCAGTTGGACGAGTTCGCGCACGACCACGGTGGCGAAGCAGCCGGCCGGCAGGACGAATTCCAGTTGCAGGGTATCGATGGCGGAATAATGCCACGTCAGCCCGCCGATGGGGAGGCGCAGGATGCGCCGCTCTTGCCGCAGATCAGCGTCCGCCAGCCAGCGGACCAGGGCGCCATCCCCTTCCTGCACCTGCTGCTCGAGGGCCAGCGGCGCGCCTCGGGTCTCCAGCTCGCCGGCACCGAACAGCGGCCCAGTGGGATGCAGGTCCAGCGCGGCCAGACGCGGGTCGCCGCACTCGGCCTCGCCGGCCGGGAAGAAGCTGCGGCTGTCGGTGAAGGCCAGCAGGTCGCCGGGCAGCGCGCGGTTCCAGCAGCCCCCGGCAACCCGCGCGGCGAGCACCCGATTGAACAGGTAGCTGCGCGCCGCCGAGAGCACCCGCGAGCGGCGGTTGCGCTGCTCCGGCAGGCTGCCCTGCCCGGCCCAGTGGCGCGCCTCGTGCAGGTTGCCGCCGTCGAAGCCGAAGCGCTGCAGGCCGAAGTAGTTGGGCACGCCGCCGGCCGCGATCTGCCGCAGGCGCGACTCCAGCGCCTCGCGGTCGGCCTGCAGGGCGGTCAGGCGGATGATGAAGCCGTTGGCCGCATGGGCGCCGCGCTGCAGCTTGCGCGAATGGCGGGTGCGCTCGAGGATGCGCAGCTCGTCGCCTTCGGCGGCGGCGAGGTCCGGATCGGCCTTGCCCGGCAGGTGCAGGCTGAACCACTGGCGGGTCAGCGCCTGGCGGTCCTTGAGCCCGGCGTAGCTGATCGCCTTGAGCGGCACGCCGGCGGCGCGGGCGATGCGCTTCGCCGCCTCCTCGGTATTGAGATTGCGCTTCTCCACCCACAGCCACAGGTGCTCGCCGGCACCGGACAGCGGGATGTCGAGCACCTCGTTGACCTGGAAGTCCTCGGCGCTGTGCTTGAGCACCGCGGAGCCGCACGGCTCGCCCCAGGCAGTCGGCCCGAGCAGGGCCGGTTCGTCGAGCACCTCGCTCATCGCGGCAGCAGCAGGGCGACCGCGTGCACGGCGATGCCCTCCTCGCGCCCGGTGAAGCCGAGCTTCTCGGTGGTGGTGGCCTTGACGTTGACCGCATCGGGCTCAACCTGCAGGTCGGCGGCGATGTGCGCGCGCATCGCCTCGATGTGCGGGGCCATCTTCGGCGCCTGCGCGACTATGGTGGCGTCGACGTTGCCGACCCGCCAGCCCTTGCCCTGCACCAGCGCCAGCACATGACGCAGCAGCACGCGGCTGTCGGCGCCCTTGAACTGCGGGTCGGTGTCCGGGAAGTGCCGGCCGATGTCGCCGAGCGCCGCCGCGCCGAGCAGCGCATCGCTCAGCGCGTGCAGCAGCACGTCACCGTCGGAATGGGCAACCAGCCCGAACTTGTGGGGAATACACACGCCGCCGAGAGTGATGAACTCGCCCTCGCCGAAGCGGTGCACGTCGTAGCCGTGGCCGATACGCATGGAAATACGCCCTGAAGGAATTCAGGGCGCGATTCTACAGGAGTTGTACCGCGGATGACCCTGCCCCCTGGCGCCGTGCCCCCATCACTGACGGCGAGCACCGCCACCAGGCCGAGGGAGGTAAAAAAACCGTGCACCCTATGAATTAACATGTTATCAATCAGCACATAACAACAACGCGATCACCCCATGACTGCCTTGTCCCTCCCCCGCTCCATCGTCGAATCCGCGCTGTCGCCTGCCCGCAGCGGTGCGCCAGCCACCGCGGATGGTCCGGTCGCCTGACCACGACCGTCGCCTCTGGCCCCCGGCCAATCCAGCACCACCCACAACACAACAACAAGCCAAGAAGGTAAGCCCATGAAGCTCTCCTCCAACCTGAACGCCCTGCGTAAATCCCTGCTCGCCACTGCTGTCGGCCTCTCCCTGTGCGCCAGCACCGCCTGGGGCGCCGAGGGCGACCAGCCCAACGTGCGCCTGCTGCTGCTCGGCACCAAGGGCGGCCCGTCGCTGCTGCAGACCAAGAGCCTGCCGCAGTCCACCGTACTGATGGTGAACAACGACGCCTACCTGCTCGACGCCGGCTACGGCGCCAGCCTGCGCCTGGTCGAGGCAGGCATCCCGCTGCGCAACATCAAGGGCATCTTCATCACCCACCTGCACAGCGACCACGTGCTCGACTACCCGTCGGTGCTGATGAACGGCTGGGCCAGCGGCCTGAAGAACCCGGTCAAGGTGTTCGGCCCGCAGGGCATCCAGGAAATGACCGAGCATGCGTGGAAGACCTTCCAAGTCGACATCGACCTGCGCATCGCCGACGAAGGCAAGCCCGACCCGCGCCCGCTGGTGACCACCCAGACCATCGAGGAAGGTCTGGTCTACCAGGACCAGAACCTCAAGGTCAGCGCCGTCGCCGTACCGCACCCGCCGTTCGACAAGGGCCAGGCCTTCGCCTTCAAGTTCGAGGTCGGCGGCAAGAACATCGTCCTGTCCGGCGACACCAACTACTCCGCCGACCTGGCCAGGTTCGCCAAGGACGCCGACGTGTTCATCAGCGAAGTGGTCCACGTCGAGGGCGTGCAGCGCCTGGCCGACCGTATCGGCAACGGCTCCAAGCTGGCCGAGGCGATCATCTCCCACCACGTGACCGCCGAGGATGTCGGCCGCATGGCCACCGACGCCAAGGTCAAGCAGGTGGTGCTCAGCCACTTCGTGCCGGCCGACGACCCGACCCTGACCGCCGAACACTGGCGCAGCGCAGTGGCCAAGACCTACGCCGGCGAGATCGTGGTCGGCCACGACGGCATGGAGATTCCGCTCCAGTAAGGCGGCAACCAACCTGCTCCACGCAAGCGCCCTGCCTCTGGCAGGGCGCTCTGCTTTGGCGTCAACCTTTCAGCGCCGCCGCATGATGGCGCAGGTGGTCGTCGATGAAGCTGGCGATGAACCAGTAGCTGTGGTCGTAGTCCGGTTGCAGGCGCAGGGTCAGCGGATGGCCGGCCGCCGCGGCGGTGGCGCGCAGCACCTCGGGCTTGAGCTGCAGCTCGAGGAAGCTGTCGGCCTCGCCCTGGTCGACGAGGATCGGCAGACGCTCGCGGGCCGCGATCAGCAGCGCGCAGGCATCCCACTCGCGCCAGCTGTCGCGGTCCTCGCCGAGGTAGCGCGAGAAGGCCTTCTCGCCCCAAGGGCAACTGCTCGGATTGGCGATCGGCGCAAACGCCGACAGCGAGCGGTAGCGCCCCGGATTGCGCAGGGCGCAGACCAGCGCGCCATGCCCTCCCATCGAGTGGCCGCTGATGCCGCGCCTGTCGCTGACCGGGAAGTTCGCCTCGACCAGTGCCGGCAGCTCGAGCACCACGTAGTCGTGCATCCGGTAGTGGTGCGCCCAGGGCTCCCGGGTGGCGTTCAGGTAGAAGCCGGCGCCGAGGCCGAAATCCCAGGCACCGTCCGGATCGCCCGGCACGTCCGGCCCGCGCGGGCTGGTGTCCGGCGCCACCAGCACCAGCCCCAGCTCGGCAGCCAGGCGCTGGGCGCCGGCCTTCTGCATGAAGTTCTCGTCGGTGCAGGTCAGCCCGCTCAGCCAGTAGAGCACCGGCAGTCTGGCACCCTGCTCGGCCTGCGGCGGCAGGTAGACGGCGAACGTCATGTCGCACTTGAGGGTGGCGGAGTGGTGACGGTAGCGCCGGTGCCAGCCGCCGAAGCTCTTGTTGCTGGAAATGATCTCGAGGGTCATGAACCACTCCGTAGGGTGCGCCATGCGCACCAATGGGTTTCGGTGCGCACGGTCTGGGCGGCCCCGCGCACCCTACGAGAGACCGCGAGGCCAGTGAGCCTCGCGGGTCAGCTTCAGAAGTGGATGACGGTACGGATGCTCTTCCCCTCGTGCATCAGGTCGAAGGCCTTGTTGATGTCCTCCAAGCCCATGGTGTGGGTGATGAAGGTGTCCAGCGGGATCTCGCCCTTCTGCGACTTCTCCACGTAGCTCGGCAGCTCAGTGCGGCCCTTGACGCCGCCGAAGGCGCTGCCGCGCCAGACGCGGCCGGTGACCAGCTGGAACGGACGGGTGCTGATCTCGGCGCCGGCCGGGGCCACACCGATGATGGTCGACTCGCCCCAGCCCTTGTGGCAACACTCCAGCGCCGCGCGCATCAGCTGCACGTTGCCGATGCACTCGAAGCTGTAGT